>OOCU01000029.1_pt1 | contig 199160 bp, 119 predicted proteins | sample 1671781 | NCBI WGS metagenome assembly OOCU01 (sample SAMN06348192, study PRJEB24527) | human gut metagenome | reverse complement strand
ACCACGCAGTCAATTTAAATTTATTGATTATAAATAGTTTCTTATTTTACGATTGCTTTTACAGCAGCTTCACCGTCTACGCTTACGAATACAACGCCTGTAGACACCGCGATCGTAGCTTCGCTAGAAGAAACAACTGTGTTAGCAATTATCTGACCAAGTACGTTAGTGATAACTACGTTCTTGCCTTCAGCACCCTTAACTGTTACGAAACCGTTACCAGCGGTTACCGATACTGCATCTGCACTGATTGCATCATTGGCAACAGGTGATTCACCCTTTTCGATAGTAACCCTGATCGCTTTATCTTTTTCACCCAGTGTCAGTAAACCGTTGTAGCTAACCAGATAGTCACCTTCAACCATGTTGCGGATATAGTATTCGTCGTCTGTATCAGCCACTTTAAGAATCTGATATTTGAAGTTATTCAAACCACCCAGAATACCTTTGTTCTGATCTGCACTGGTTGCAACCAATGCCTCTTTACCGTTTACGGTTGTAGACAATGTGTCGGAATTAACTAATGTTGCAGCTTTGAAGATCACTTTGTTGATGTCTGCATACCATTGATATTCTGCTTTCTTTGCATCAGAAATAGCATTGTCAACAGAGTCAGCCACATTGAACATATACAATCTCTGAGCATCAGGAGTAGCACCGCGGCGAGAGATATAGAATGAAGGAACAGTTGCTTTTGAATCGGCAGTATCCAGGCAGAATGTCAGATCAGCATCAGCAGCTGTCTTGATAGCTACAACACCTTCGTTCTTTTCACTCAATGAGATATAACCACCTGTTGTAGACTTGAATGCTGCATGACGAGGTTTTGCTTCCAGGCTTACACCCAGTTCTTCACCTACAAGGTACAATTTGATTGCGTCGGCATCTTCTACTGCATAAGCGATACCGTCAACAGAGATAGCAGTACCGTCATCGCTTTTTACCGCTTTTGCATTTGTTGCATTAGCAAATGCTGTTGAAACAAACAGAGAAACAGAACCGTCTTTGTTTTCTTTGATAAGGAATTTTGTAGCAGCTGAAGCAGCGTCACTAACGTTCTGTTCTATTTCCAAGTCTGAAGAATTGATCTTCAAATAACTATTATTATCTTCACCGTCGATAATCTGAGCAGAATAAGAATAATAAGTTACCATCTTCTGGTTGGCAGTGTATACTTTTCCATCCTTATTATAGCAATAAGTCTGAGCAGTTCCATTAGGTTTGTCAGCTTCTTCTACCGGGATGAATTTCACTTTGATAGCCTTTGATTCTTTATCGAAAAGAGCGGTATTAGTCTTAGTCTTTTCATCTACACCGATATACAGCTTTTCAGCATTCAAAGCAGCACTCTTAGCAAATTTCAAGATAACAGTTTCAGAAGTCTGGTCTTTAACAGCGAAGCCTGCGAACGGATCAACTGTTACAGTGTTCAGGGTGATCACTTTGCCTTCCAGACTTACATTTGCAGTGTAATCACTCTTGTCGTCTTTTGCAACTTCGATCGTTGCTAAATTTGTTGAAGCTTCAGTAGCAACACCAACCAACTTATATTCACCGTCATTTTCTGTTTCAAACAAAGTCGATTTGAAAGTAACAGCTGTTTCAAGATTCTTGAAAGTAATAGTCTGCGTTTTTGTGTCAATAGCAGAGATTACAAACTGATACTGCGGAGTATTCAATGCAGCCAAAGCAGAACCCTGAGCTACTAACTGTAAATCAGTTCCACTAGCGATGGCAACTCCCATATACTTATTGTATTCAGAATCTTTTGTTCCCTTACCGCTTACAAACTGGATATTGAATACAGACGGAGCTTTTTCTTCTTTCAATAAAGAAACAGCTTTTACCAATTTGCTGGAAGCTACTTTGAAAAGAGAACCTTCGCTGCTTGTTGTGATGTAGTTTACATCCTGGATAGCGGTTGCAATAACCTGGATGTTTTTAGCAGCATGCTTCTGATCTTTATTAGAAGATGCTTTCGGATCTGCCAGTACACGAGCAGTCAAAGCCATTTTGTATTTACCTGCAGAAGCGAACTCGTTAGGTTCTGTCACAGTGAATGCGGCATTAAATACAGATACTTCTTCTTTGCTGGAAACATTATCACCTGCAATATAAGTATTCAGATCTTCACCTTTTGCAGTAGTGAACTTGAAACCTTCACCGTTAGACTGGGGTAATTTGCTGGTTTTGAAGTTCTCTGTCGGAGATACAACAATAAATGTACATGCATCGAAGTAGCCGGCTTCAACATCCGCTTGTTTGATTTCAGATTTTTCAGCCAATTCATCCGGATAGCTGGTTGCAAAGTAAGTACCTTTTTTAATAGCACGGACACCTGCTTCCAATACAATATCAGCTTCAACATCAAAAGCCTTAATACTCTGATCGAAGATATTGTCTTCTACTTCTACGCCGTCAGGAGCAAAAGAGAAACCGGCACCACCAAATGCAGCATTCAAATCTGTTGCCGCAACGGGTTGGGTTTTAACGGAGTAGAGAACTACATGATTACCAGATCCATCACCAAAGGCAATAGCACTTGTTCCAGCTATTAAAAGAGAGTTGGCACTATTCGTTCCTCCTTTAGGCAACAGGTAAGTAGTTTCACTTGTTTTCCCGCTATATGCTTTAGTTCCATCTCCGAAGCTAAAGAAAATATTATTTTTAGCCTGAGTTGCATCAGCAACAGCTGTAACCATAGCGAAACTTCCGTCTACGGCAAGAAAACTCTGTGTTTTCACATTTTTCAATGTGTAATAGATTTTACCGGCGTCTTTAACTTCAGTCACCGTCCATAAGTAGTTACTAATTTCTCCGGATGATAACTCAAAAGCTTCAGCCAAGGTTGTACTTGCAGATGCAATATTCAATCCGGCTAAAGCTGGAGTGGCTGCAGCTGTTTTTTCCATACCCATCAGATAGTCGGAAGTTTGAGCAACATCCTCACCTGCCTGCTGTACAATGTAATACATGTCACCTGAAGTGATTGTTGTGGCTTTTGGCCCCACAGGAATGTAGGTTGCGTCTGCCTTTGCACTACTAAACAACGCTCCCACCATCAATAGGCTTGCTGTCAATAAAGTAGAAAACTTTTTGTTCATAATCTTAAAATTAATTGTTTATAAAATAGAGTAAAAAAACGTCTAACAATTAATTTTACGAAGGGGAGAACAACCCCGGCTTTGGTTACGAACGGGCATAAATAAAGCGCGGGCGTTGTCTATCATCAGTCTTTAGGCATCGGCAAACGCCCATCTAGAGATAATAGAACAATAGCTCGCGCTTATACGATATAAAATAATTCTCCCATATAAAATGGTAGAAAACTTATACGTAATCAGCGCAAGCATTTTATGTCCATCATTCCTCTAGATTAAAATTTTGCCGATTTTAAAGACTAGAACAATCTTCGTAAAATGCTTGCAATATGTATTTGAAACCGCTTTATCGTGAGCCGCTGCCCACTACGGATTCGTTGCAAAGGTAAAGAGGTTTTCCGAATCAACAAGAAAAAACGCTCCTAATTTTCCGAAATAGGAGGATTATAGAACGAAACAACACGATTTATGCAACATACACCCCTGTTTAACGCACTGAGATCATATAATTATTTCAAGAAAACATAGGAACTTAGACGCTGTTTTGAATTTATTGTTTGTTTCAAATATTGTCAGTTTTGAATGTAGTGTCGTTGGTAGGGGCGGTTCGCGAACCGCCCTTACAGGCGCCGTCACAATGGAACAGGTAGGTTCGACCGTAGGGGTGGGGTCTGCTCTCCCTTCTTCACCGGTTGTTATATTATTGTCGCAAAGGGCGGGCAAACCCCGCCCCTACACATACTGTCATTTTGGTTCACATTCTAGATATAAATGTTTTTGTGTCGTTGTCTATGTCCCGGAGGGACTAACTGTGAATAACCCCCGGTGAAGCCGGGGGACTTAAACCGGATCTTATCCGGTGATCCCTGAAAGGGGTCAACCCTAGAGTATTGTTCGCCCCTTTCAGGGACGTACCTTCCGGCGGAGTTCCGGATCCCCCGGTTCCACCGGGGGTTATTCACAGTTAGCCCTTTCAGGGCATCAACGTCACTAAAACAGGTTCAATTATTTCTATATTCGTATCTCTGCTTTTTCATACCTACAGAGAGAATTTTGACCATGGCCTTCACCTGTCACCGGTGTTGTATAGAGCTATTAAACAGCTGATTGTGGTGAAACGTGACGTTTCACCGACAACAAATCGTCTTCACTTTGTATTGTAAGTCTTTTTTTAATAGCTGCCGGAGCCAATATCTGTGGCTGCCGGAGTCATTACCAGTGGCTGCCGGAGCCATTTCAAATGGGTGCCGGAGCCAATACGAACGGGTGCCTACCCATTGAAGAAAAGACTTAAGTCTTTCCGAAAAAAAGATAGCTCTTTTGAAGATAAAAGTCCCTTCTTTTGATTTCAAAAGTCTTGTCTTAACATTTCAAAAGACCCTACTTTAATTTGTGATTTTTAGCCTTTACAAAGACGTGTCACCGGAAAAATCAGATATACAGATAGATACAAGCTGTGACAGGTGAAGGGTTATCTGTTAGATAGATACAGAATAGTTCAATTATTTCTATAACTTCTCTATCTCTTCCGCCGACAACCCTGTGCAGGTTGCAATGTCGGCTGTCGGCATTCCTATACGTTTCATATTGATTGCAGTTTGGCGTAATTTTGCTTCTCCTTCCGCTTTCCCTTCAGCAAGACCTTCAAGACGGCCTTCCCATTTGGCTGTATCGAGTACGTCGTTCTGGATCATAATCGCATTCAGGTGCTCGTCATACGCATGGCGTTCACTCGAAGACATGGAGTAGTATTTCAGTTTCTCGCGGGCTTCACGAAGACCGGGCGCCGTCGTGTCGGGACGGATCGTACCGTCTTTCAAATAGGTGATCCATTCGTCCAACGGCGTGGTAGCCACTTTGTCGAACTCGTTTACGCGGATCAGAATGTACTCCGGAAAGATCTCCGCAGGCAGACGAGTAATGACTGCATCGCGATCACGTGTGTTAATACGCAGACGGTCGCCGGTATGTACGCCGGTGAAATGGTTCTGACCATGATAGATATAGTCTGTTCCCACACCCAGATCAAAATAAAGGATACTGATGGAGTAGACTTTCTTTACATTCTGATAACCTTCGCCCAGTGAGATATGCTCGGTGATAGCTTTTGCCACGCCGTAGAGGATACGTTCGAGATAATGCACCTCACGGGTGTTTTGGATTTCGACGATGATAATTTCGCCTTTGCTGTTCCTGGCCTTGATGTCGACACGGTTGAATTTATCGTCGGCACTTTCCTGGTTGCTTTCACTTTCAAGGATTTCGAGAATATTAACCTCTTCACGCAACATCACGGTCAGGAAACCGTTGAGCACACCGAAGTTGGCCTTCTGGCGCAACAAGCGCTTGATTGCCCAGTCGAAGCGGACATACCGGTCCTGTAACTCTTGTCTTTCATTCTCTGCCATGGCTTTCTGATCTAATTCTTTCATAATTAAGTGTTTTATGTTAGTAACTGCACAAATATACATAATTAATAGATGAATAGGCATCGTTTGTTCAATATTTATCAGATATGAATGTAGTGTCGTTGGTAGGGGCGGTTCGCGAACCGCCCTTACAGGCGCCGTCACAATGGAACAGGCAGGTTCGACCGTAGGGGCGGGGTTCAATATTTCCTATCTTCGAACGCGAAGCCCATCTGTCATCTGTCAACTGAAAAAAGTATCTGTCATGCCCTTATCCACTGAATGACTACGTGTTACATCAGCAAATGACAGATGACAGATACTTTTCTAAAAACTTTGTGTAGAGCTTGCGGTAGCAAGCATTATGCCGGAGCGATACGAGGCATGAACAAAGGCTCCTTTTCCAGTTCGGCATGGAGCATTTTTAATAACAGGTTTGATTTCAGTTCTTTTGCTTCCGGGACGTCCCACAGGTTTTTCAACTCTTTAGGGTCGTTAATCAGATCGAACAACTCGCCATACGTTTGATTCATATAAATTGTGAGCTTATATTGCTCATCTATATAGCTTTTAGCATAAAATTTGGTCGGTTGGAAATGGTTTTCAACAAGAACGTGTGTCCTGGCCTTTTCTTTTTTACCGCACCATACTTCACTCTGATCTATACCTGTCATCGTTAGCGGTTGAGTGATACCCGCGAGGCTCAGGAATGTCTGTGCCAGATCGACTGTCGATAACATCGCCGATGAACGCCCGCCTGCCTTTTCCCCTCCCGGGACGGCTACGATACAGGGGACGCGGAGTAGGTCTTCATAATGATGGATCGCTTTCGCTATCAATCCGTGTTGACCGTAGAAATGACCATGGTCGGAGGTGAAAACGATAACTGTATTCTTTGTCAAATCCAATTCATCCAGTTTATCCAGTATCTTGCCTATGTAATGGTCCATCATGGAGATCATGCCATAATAAGTGGCCATATTCCGGGCTCTCGACTCTTTTGTAGAGAGCTGCGAATGAGCTCCGTGAACCCATGACGGTCTGTCTTCGCCCTCTTCTTTCAGATAAGAGAAATCAGGATTGCGTGTTTGCGTCAATTTAAAATGAACCGGTTTATCATCGAATTCTCCAGGGGTGAATTCCGGCACATCCATATCTTCCGGTTTGTACATGGAAGCCCATGGCTCAGGTACCAGATAGCTGGGATGTGGGTCGAAGAAGCTCGCCCAGAGGAAGAACTTTTCATTTTTTTCTTTATACTCTTCCAGCATCTTATTGGTACGTTCTGCGATCCAGGTATCGTAATGGTACTTTTCGGGAATGTTCCAGACATGGTATTGAGGGTCGTTGGTCCCTGTCGGTTTACGGAACCAGTCACGCCAGTTCGTACAGCCGTTGTCTTCCAGCCAGATACCGTAATGTTGTCCTACATGCGGTTCGTCGGTATGATTACGGGTAAGTTCTACGCGCTCGAATCCATAGAAAGGACCGTTGAACTTACGCCAGAAGTCAAATTCCTGTAATATTGGGTATGCTTCGCAGGAAGGATATTCTTCACTTCCTTTCAACGGTTGGAAATGGGCTTTGCCGATCAGGGCTGTACGGTATCCGGCCTTTTGGAAACAATCGCCGACGGTAAGCTCATTTTCAGGAAGCTTGGTTCCCAGTGACCAGGCACCGTGCTGACTGGCATATTTACCTGTAATAATACTGGCACGGGTCGGTGTACTGGTCGGGTTGTTACAATAAGCCCTGTCGAAGATGATACCCATTTTAGCTAACCTGTCCAGATTGGGGGTCTTTATCTGAGGGTTATTATATCCCATACACATATAGTGATGCTGATCACTCGTAATCAATAGAATATTACGATCGGTCAGGCAGTTCTTTTCCAGTACCGTTTTTCCTCCGAACTCTTTTTCATAAATCTTTTCGAGACGAGGATCGATATAATGCAGATCCCTGTTGGAAATAGCATTATTCAAAGCCTCTGCATTCAGAAAGGAAGAAGGGACGGCACAGCCAAAACCTATTGATGCTAAAAAGGTACGTCTTTTCATGGCTTAAACTTTATTATTTATATCTCGTCCGGCCAGGGACAAGGTTTACCTGTTGCTTTGAACGAAGGACGTTGGGCATCCATTTTACGTAATTGCTTGCCCAGGTCTTTGGATAGCTTCTTTACCAGCTTGGGATGGGTAGCGGACAGATCGTTCTTTTCTCCTATATCGTCGGGGATGTTGAACAATTCCTTTTTTCCGGTTTCATAATAATAGATCAGTTTCCAGTCCCCTTGGCGGATCGTGCAGGTCGCTCCGATACCCGGACCGGTGTTTCCCCAAAGGTTCGGGAAGTTCCAGTAGAGGCTGCGGCCTTTCGAAGGATCGCCGGTGTTGGTCAGTAACGGCATGAAGCTGACACCGTCGACAGGCTGGATCGTTTTGTATTTCTTTATGCCTGCCATTTCGAGGATGGTAGGAAAGAAGTCTTCGATGATGAGATATTTGTCTGTCTTGGTTTGCGGCTGTACTTTTCCCGGCCAGCTGACGATCATCGGTTCGCGGACACCGCCTTCATAGGCAGAACCTTTACCGCTGTTCAGCGGAGAGTTCTGAGTATGGGGAACACCGTCACGCCATTCCGGTTCGGCAGCAAGTCCGCCGTTATCCGACATGAAAAGAATGATGGTATTATCTGCCAGGTTATTCTTCTCCAGGTAATCCATGATATCTCCCAGGCTCTTGTCCATTCCCTCGATCAGGGCGGCATAAGCGGCCTCTTTCTCTCCCAGTCCCTTGTCGATATACTTCTGATAGAAACGCATATCCTTGTCGATCGGGACGTGGATGGCGTAATGCGACATATATAGGAAGAACGGCTGGTCGTATTGTTGTGCCTTATCCAAGGCTTTCATGGCTTTCCGGGTTAAGGCTTCCGTGATGAAAATATCTTTTCCCCAATACTCATCCAGTCCCGGAACAGCGAACCAAGGATTCGGTTTGCCGTCTGTCCGGTTACCGAAATTGGCTTCTCCTAGATAGCTTGCCAGTCCGCCGCCGGCATGTCCTGCAATATTCACTTCAAAGCCGAAATGATACGGGTTCTCTCCCGGTGTATCGAGAGCTCCCCAATGGGCCTTCCCGCAGTGGATGGTATGATAGCCGTTATCTTTCAGTATTTGGGCCATAGAAGTGACCTGGTAGGTATGTTCGATGCCGGGGACTTCGCAGATACCGTTCACATTCCAGTCCGGTAATTCCAGTACATCGCTTTTACGGTCGGTGGAGGCATTCTTCGGATAGGTCCAGTTCGTTACCCGGTGACGTCCGGCGTTCATACCGGTGTAGAGGCTGCAACGGCTCGGCGAACTGATACTGGAAGCATACGCCTGGGTGAACATCATTCCCTGGCGGGCGAGACGTTCCATATTGGGCGTTTCATATACTTCGTTGTAATGGGTTTTTTCCTTCCAGAAGGGGAGGGAAGTATCCTGCCAGCCCATATCATCTACCAAAAAGAGAATAATATTCGGCCGGTCCTGCGGCTTTGCTGCTTCGGCTTGTCCTGTCGTTCCCAGTAAGGGTATTGCAGCCAGGGAAAAGAATAGTCTCTTGTTCATATTCGTATTTTTTGAATGTTATTTGTTGATTGTTATTTTTCCCGGAGCAGACACCGGGATACTCCGCAGTTCCCGTTTATTTCCTGATTCTACCCATACTTTGACGGTACCCGGACAGAGAACATCCAGGGTGAGTTGTTTGTCATTACGGGTAAGGATACGGACTGTCGACGGCGAAAGGAATTTTTCCTGTACACCGATGACCGCCCAACCGTTGGCAACAGGGCAGAGATGGTACAGTTGGTCGGTGAAACCTTCCAATATGATTTGTTTATCCGTAGTCAGTTCGGTGGCAGCCTGTTTAGCCCAGTCATAAAGGATGATCCGTTGATCATTGGGGCTTGCTTTCTCCGTCATCGTCTCACGCAGCAGATAATCGGCTTTACTGATCATCGCTTGCACGTTATGATACCGGGGAGAGGTGTTCAGGTTATAGCATATCAGCGATACGGCTTCATCACCGGTAGGGGCAAATACCCGGTAAGCTTTGCCGTCCTGCAGCGGGTTCGTGATAACCGATTCGGGTGTCGGGATGGCAGGAGCCTCGGGACGGAACAGCTTTCCTTCCTCATCGATCAGCGGTAATATGTTTTCTTTGATAAAATCAGCGGGAGAGTCCGACAGATAAACCGGACCGCCGGACAGGGCTTTCGACCGGGCCATCAGACTTCCGCAGACGGTATCGCAGGAATGGAACATATCATGGTCGGGCCATACAGTCTGCCCTTGCAATAACGTATTGGTATAAGACTGGAACAGATGCGATTTCGCCATGTTCTCGTCATATTTCTTGTAATCGATGCTGACACGGGTTACACCACTATATAATGTATGGTCGATGTTCAAAATATTCTGTGCCATACAGTTCATCAGGCCGACCTGTTGGTTATGTGTCTGCTCTTCCAATGCCAGGTTACACGCTTTGGCCTGTCGTATAACTTCCGTATTTCCCATGTAAAGGGGCAGCAGGAACGACTGGTTATCTATTTTAAGGAAGTCGAAGCCATAGTCTTTCAATGTCCCGACATAATATTGGTAGAATGTATCTATATTCTTTTTACTTGTCCCCGGAAGCATACTGCCGTTGTAAAGATAGAGTGATTGTTTTACCTTTTCCGGAAAGTTATTTTCCGGAGATATGCCTAACCAATAACCGCAGAAATTATACCATAGTCCTATCCATTTGACCTTGTTGTCTTTTTTCCGTGCCATGATATTCTTCCATCCGTTAGGAAATATCTCCTTATCCGGAATAAAACTGGTAAGTTGACGATCTTTATTAGCTAAATGACCGTCGTCTATCAATACGTAACGGATGGGAAGACCGGACGCTTCGATGCCATCGAGGTCGTTCAGCATTTTGGTTTCGTCTATATCATAATGGTAGTGTTCCCATGAGCACCATCCCAGATATTTAAAGGCCTCGAAATAGTCTTTGTCTGTTCTTTTCCGGAGTGCAGATACCTTTTTATTATCTATTAATGCGGCGTAAGCTTTCCGGATGGCTTCATAAGTCGTCGGACCTTTTTCGACCAGTAAAACAGGTGCTTTTGATGGTAGACAGTCTGTTCCCAAAGTAGAAAGATAGACGGTGAGTGAACCGTCTTTATTTACCTGAAACCAGCTGATACTGTTTTTGGCGGCTACCGCTTTGGCATACAGGAATTGTCCGTCGGATAATTTCAGTAGTAATGCATCGCCTGATACGGAAGGTGCCCCGTTGGAAGGAATACCAGGATAATCATCTTTTGTCAGGTCTTCCAATCGGTTGAACACCCACGGTAACAACCGGTTGGTGTTATTTGGCCATTGATAATCGCCCGGACGGGAGTCACGGCTGAAGAAGATACCTTGTTTATATGCCGGGATCGTTACTCGGTAGGCAATGGTTTGTTGTTTTGCCGGTATGTTCTTTTCGTAGAATACGGGGGATTGCAGTTCTTCTATATTTACTGCTTTATCCATCTGTACGGCAGTTATATCGTTGAACATCTTTCCTTTTTCGTAAGTAAAAGAAGTTTGTCCTTTCATACTGGTACTGATGATTGCACTTCCAAGTAATATGGAAAGTAGATATGCTTTGTTGTTTTTCATAGATTTCTATTTAACGTTATAGACACTGAAGTTGCGTATATCCGGTTGTGCCACCGATTGAGAGACCGTCAGGCGTAGAGCTGATGCTTCGACTGCCGGGAATTGCTCGATACGTTTATGTCCGACCGACTCGCCCTCGCAGACGGTTTGCCATTTACCGTTTACTTTGGCTTCTACTTTATACCGGCGGATACGTTCGCCATTAGCGATATTCTCTTGGATAATGCAATGGTTGACAGCCTGCGGTTTGCCCAGTTTCAGTGTCAGGCTTTTCTTTTGTCCCGATGCAGAGGCTATAGGAGAGGAGAAACGGCGGTTGATCTCGTCGCCCCATTCTTTCAACCGTTGCACATCGCCGGCAGGGATCAGTCCGGTCGTATCGGGAGTCAAGCCGACGATCAATGTGGCATTCCTTCCGACTGACTTATAATACATATTCATCAGGCTGTCTACCGGATAGACGGTATTCTCGTCGTCCGGCTCCCAGAACCATTCATGCCGCCCGTTCATGCCACGCAGCGGAGTGTCTGCCATAGCCGGGACCCAGTATGCACCGTCCTGGTCACCATGTTTCAATAGATCGTTATGGTTGCGGCTTCCTTCCGTGTTGTTACTGTGTGAGTAAGGGTAGGGGAAAGAGGACCAGCAGGGATAACCGACCGTACCCGACTCGGAACCGCCCCAACGGAAGTCCGCCCGGTCTACATTATGATAGAAAAGGCATTCAGGCTGGTACTTGGTGACGATGGGCAATACATCCGGCCCGTCGCCTTTCGGATCGTCTGCGCCACCGTCAAACCAGATCATAAACAAATCTCCGTAGCGACTGCAAAGTTCTTCTACCATGCGCTCGCAGAAATGTTTATACCATTGTTGACGGTTGGCGGCAAACTCTCCTTCTCCCTGTACCTTGAAATTATGAACGCCAAAAAGTGAATTCCATCGGATGCCGACATAGATGCCGGGCATTATATCGTATTTTCTACATGAATTGACGAAGTCGCGGATGATATCTCCTTTGCCGTCGCGCCATTTCAACGCTTTCAGGCAATACGGATTGACATCGCTCTGGTAAATGGCAAAGCCTGTCTCGTGTGTTGCCGTCAGTACGGCGAACTTGGCTCCTGCCGCTTTGGCGGCCTGTACCCATTGATCGGTATTCAGTTGGGTCGGATTGAAGATATTATAATCCTCTATCGGCTGGACGCGGTTATTACCCTGACCGTATTTAATGCCGTCGAAGACATGGAGGTCATAATGGAAGACGACACCCATTTCCGATTCGTGCCACTTCAACTGGTGAGGTGCCGGGCGAGGTATCTCCGTTTGTTGTCCCATTGCCGGGAGAAAACTTGCTATCAATAAGATTACCAGATAAAAACGTGTATTCATGTGTATATTATTTACAGACAGTTCATAAAAGGATCGTTTGTCTTTTTCAACCAGTCTTTTAACCGGTTGGCAAACTGTTTAATCAATTCCGGCTGATCGGATGCAATATTGTTTAGTTGGTACGGGTCTTGCTCGCGGTCGAACAGTATCCACTCGTCAGTCTGGCCATTTGTAGCGTGTACTGCAAATGTATATTTTTTTGTCCGGAAACCTCTGTAGCCAGTCGTTAAATTTTCAGAGGAGACTTGATAATAAGGCTGTATTATTTCCTGGACCTTGTCGGGAGAAAGGATGGAAACAGACAGATCGAACGTCTCTACTTCGGCAGGTATCTCTTTCTTGAAGCCCATTAACGACAATAGTGAAGGATAGAGATCGGCAAAACCGATCATCAGTGTCGAGTCTTGGCGCGGTGCTATCTTCTCCGGCCAGGTTAGTATCATCGGGACGCGCATGGCTTCCTCGTAGTAAATATTCTTTCCGATATGATCGTGCATCCCCATGCTGTCGCCATGATCGGAGGTGAATACCACGATGGTATTGTCGAAGAGCCCACGCTCTTTCAGTGCGCGGATAATGCGGCCGACCTGGTCGTCGACGCCGGTCATGCAGGCATAATAATCCAATACGCTTTGCCGGTAGAAATCACCGTATTCCGTTCCTTTCGGTGCGATGATGGGAGAGTTGCATAGTGATTCGACATCTACATTCCGATATACTTCTTTGTATTTGTCGGGAACCAGGTCGTAACCGGTGTGAGGCGGGTTCATGGATACGACCAGGGCGAAGGGTTTATCCCCGTCGCGGAGTTTATTATCTTGATTGGCGATATAGTCGATGGCCCGGTCGGCTTCGTATTCCGGTCCCCATTGGTCTACGAAATAGAATTCCTCGCGGGAAGCATCCGTATCCCAGTACATAGGCTTCAGGTGATAATCGTAGGTGCCGTAGGCGATCCAATGGCTGAAACCGTGACGACGGTTCTTAGGACACCATTCGTTCCAGGCTATTTTTCCTTTGTTGTTATTTGTTTCGATGTAAGGTTGGTAAGGGGCATCCAGATGCCATTTTCCGATGTAACCCAATTCATATCCCTGATCTTTCAGGACGTCTGACCAGCAACGTGCCGAGGTGGGCAGTTCGACATGATAAGGTGTATTATCCGAATTACAGTTACCTGTAACCTTGCTGCCGATCGGATACCTCCCCGTCATCAGCATTCCACGGGCGGGCGAAGATACGGGATAGCTGCTGATCGCATCCGTAAAATGTACGCCTTCGGCAGCTAACTTATCCAGATTGGGAGTCTGTACGGGTTCTACACCCAGATAACCGATTGCCTGGCCGCGCCATTGGTCGGCCATGATGAAGACGAGATTGGGTGTATCAGCCTTTTCCTTTGCCTGCAACTGGTTGCAAAACAGGCAGGAAGTAATTAATAATATCTGTTCAGGGAGATGTTTCATATTTTTCCGCTATTGAAAGTGTTGCACTATTTAATTGATTTAGAGTTTTCCGGTACGCTGACTGGCTGGGATTTTTGTCGCATTGCCGTTGACGGTATAAATTGCATCCTGGTCGCTTTCCTGATAACATCTGCAATAATCAAAATAGACATAGGTGGGTTTCTGATTTTCCATCACATTACCTCCCCATTCTCCGGCAGAGCAAGAGAAATAAACCATTTGATAGGCACTCGGTACTTGTTTGGGATCGTCTTTTTTGTTTACACGTCGGGTTACTTTGCCGTCTGTATAAAAAATCAGTTCTTCGGGTGTCCATTCTACAGCAAATGTATGTTCTTTACTTTGGGCATCTTCCAATGTAAAATATTCGGTGGACGAGCGGTGCTCGTTAAATTGTTTACTTATATCATAGTTTAAAGCGGCATGCTGTATTTCCGGTTGCTGTTCTTTGACAGCTGCCTGTTTTTCATACCAATGAAGAGTATGAAAGATTTGTTTATCTTCAGGTATGTATTCGAAAACATCTATTTCTGTTCCTTCCCCATACTGATCGGCTTCGTCGAAATGTATCCAGAAGGCAGGCCAATAGCCTTCACCCGTACAATCTCTGAATGAAGCTTTTGTTTCATAATATCCATAACGTGTCATGAACCTGCCGAGTGATAAGATTCCTCCCGTCATTATTACATTTTTTTGTGTCGGATATTTTGAAACTTCGAGACGGAGTTCTCCATCTAATTCTTTCGTCCAGTCATCATGGCATAATACATAGTAAGGTTTGCCTTCATACATTCCTCTGCGGGTGAAAGGACTTCTGTTGCTTCTTGTATCCCATTTTAAGGAATCGATCGTCCCATCATTAAATTCATCGTTAAAGACCAGGGAATAGCTTCTGCCTGTGATTGGCGATGTAAATGTTGTAGGAACTTTGGATGGATGGAAGTCAAGACTATACGTCGTATTCATTTCTTTTTTTATTTTACCTTTGATTGCTTTCGGGTTCAGTTGAATATGGATAGCTTGCTTCGGAACGGTTTGTGTCAAAGGGGTTTTTAATGAAAGCGTGGCTACGCGATCGCTGAGGTTCACGTTAAAAGCAGTTTCATCAATATTGCCGGTAAACAGGAAAATAGGTACACCTGTCTGTCTAAAATATAATTCCTCAGGAAGTTCGACTATCAGCTTCCCTCCGTAATAGTTAGGAGTATTGGTTTCTACAAATCCCGTAGAGTACTTATCTGTTAGATCTATAAAAATATCTTTTGCATCTGAATAATCCCATTTCCACGTTATGCCTTCAGATGTTGCATGTATGTTAACGGCTTGCATCAACAGACAAATCAATGTGATGATTAATTGCTTCATGATATTATATTTTAGGTGTTAGAAACAATAGTCCTAACGGTAGTTTTACGATGATCGTGACAAATGTATGATATTTTGAAGGGTGTGCCAATAAGTTGTTCGTTTGGTTTGACACACCCTCTCAAAATTAATTATTCAGCAAATATTTTTCAGTTTCCACTTATTTCTGGGCGCTTGTTCCGGCTTGAATATCCCAGCCCGGATTCTGATAGATATATGCAGTACTCATGTCTCCACCTTTTTCCGGTGTACTCAGGCGAATTACATCTTGAGCGATAGGAGCCAGGTAATGAGCCTGCATAAAGGTATATCCGTTGAATGCCTTGTTGTTTTTGTGTATCTGATACGGACGCACGTATTTGTGTGCACGACTCGATACGTTTGGTTCATCGGCTTCACCTTCCGGTTTCAGATCACCATTATCATATAGTTTGTAGTTTTCGTCCCATAGGTTGAAACCTTCTACGATATAGTTTTTCATCTTGTCAAGTGATCTCCAGCGGTATAGGTCGTCAAGACGCATACCTTCGGCCAGAAATTCGATACGTCTTTCACGGCGGATATTATACAGGGTTGCGTCTACTTGCTGTTCTCCGGAGTAAGTAGCTAAATCATTTTCCTTTGACAGGTCGGTCGCTGCAATTGTCTTTTGGAAGTCGTTGTCCACCTGTGCACGATCGCGAAGAGCTTTCCAATAAGCGGTACTTTTGGCATCCAGATTACGATCGAGTTCATAATTCGCTTCGATATAATTTAGATAAGCTTCTGCGGCACGAAAAATTACACAACCTGTATTACTTGGGTTGGTTCCCAAATTCAAGTTTGGGTCGATCCCTTTACGCAAGCAGTAACCGGTCGTATTTTTGCTTTCCGTTATCATGGTAAGACCCGGGCGGAAGAAATTAGCGATAGGGGTAATCTGATCGCCTGGGATACTGATAGATTCACGGAAACGATTGTCGCGGTTGGCTGTAACATCTTCCAACGTTTTATCACCTTTGTAACCGGAGCCGGAAGCATAGATCGGCAGACCGTTTTTCATTAATACGCTTTCAACCAATGAACGGGTAAATCCGGTATTACCGCAACCGTTACCGTTAGAGTTATTCGCTTGCATGGAAGAAACTACATAATGAAAGACTTTAAGGTCGATGTCGTAACGTCTCCAAAGCAGTACTTCTTTCTTGTCGGACAGGTCAGCACTATTGAACATACTTGAATAATCTTCCAGCGGAAATGCATCAGCTACGATTTGTGCTGCGCTTTTAGCTTCCGAAAGGAAGAATTTAATTTCAGCATTCAGATCGATACTGAAATCTTTCAGATAACTGGCATTAGCTCCCGGCCATCCTGGTCCACCCGGAACACGATCAGTACCGGCATGATATTTCAACCAGGTTCCTTCATAAAGGGCTACTCTTGATTTGAGTAATAATGCTGCATATTTCGTTAGGCGATTCGATTCGGGAGCTGTTCCTTTCAGCATCTCTATGGCTGTGTCCAAATCTTTTAATATGAAACGGGCTACTTCGTTTTGAGGACGACGTTGATTAGCTTCGGCCAATTCTTTGTAGTCGTCCGACAATGTCTTGTCGACAATAGGAAAGTCTCCGTATTTCTTCATGAATGTAAAATATTGGAAAGCGCGGAAGAAATACATCTCACCGATATAATGGCGGATATTGGCATCCGTACCACTGATTTTTCCTTCTTCGTATTTAGGTAATACAGTTTCGAAGAAATAGTTACAGTCGCGTATTTTCTTGAAATCCCATTCACCACTCTGCGGAACACGACGTTCGCCGGGAATGAAGTTGCTTTCTTCTTCTGCGGCACATTGGTTATCACTATTGTTGTCTGTTTTGAATATACCGATATTGTAGGCTCCGGGCTGATGAGCGGGCAGAGCAGCGTATTGGGCCGCTCCGAAACTGGCTAATTCACTTTCCGTATTCAGATAGTGTTCCGAGGTAACAGAAGAGATGGGTTGCCTGTCCAGGAAATCGTTACATGCAGTAAAACAAAAGGCTCCTACTACAAGGGATAATATAATGATTGATTGTCTTTTCATGATGTTTTTAATTTTAGAATGAAACATTTACACCGCATGAAAGCGTTCTGGAAATAGGATAAATTTTACCGTTACCCCAGGAACCGCCAACAGCTTCAGGATCGAATACTCCAAAGATGGAAGAGATAGTGAACAAATTGTCACCGGAGAAGTATACGCGTACTTTGGTTAATCCAATCTTGTTAACCAGATAATTGGGAACAGTATAGCCGACTTGCAGGTTTTTCAAACGCAAGTAAGCTGCACTTTGCAGATAACCGGTTTGAGTTAGCTGGTTTTTACTGGCATTATTACCGTCGAAATACGGTTTTGGGAAATAGGAGTTCAAGTTTTCTCCCATATCGTCGCCTACCGGACGGAAATAATCAAAATGTTCTTTGTATCCGATGGACTGCCAGATATTTCCTGTAGCACCCCAGAAGAAGTTTCCTGTTAGCCAGATGTCACGTTTACAGACACCCTGGAAAAATGCGCGGAAGTCGAAACCGTTCCAGTCGGCTCCCAATGTGATACCTACCTGGTAGCGTGGAGTTTCATTACCGATGATCTTACGATCTCCCGGGTCGTCGACTGTTCTTGAACCGTATGAGATTTTACCGTCATTGTTCAAATCTTTGTACATGATATCACCTGCTCCCCATTTACTACCGATCTCTGATTGGTCGGTTGTTGCCAAATGCGCCTGCATTTCTTCGTCTGTCTTCGCTATACCGATGGTTTCAAATCCCCAAATGTCACCCATGTATCTTCCGTTATAAGGCACATATACCATCGTCCCACTTGAATTTTTACGGTCGATGATCTCTGATTCGTTCGGATATTTGGTAATTTTACTTCTTGCATCAGCTAAAGTGAAACCGATTGTATATCCTACCTTACCGATGCGGTCGTTCCAATTCAGGGCTAATTCCCAACCATTAGTTGTCATAGTTGCATTGTTGATGCGTGGCAGCTTGTCGTTGTCGATACCGATGATGGATGATTTTTCTTCCGGTGGACCGACCATATCGTCAGTATTACGTTTAAACCATTCGATAGAACCTGACAGGCGATTGCTGAATGCCCCGAAGTCGAGACCAATATTGGTGGTTGTAATCTTTTCCCATGTCATCAGGTCACTGACCATCAATGGTGCTGTTGCCGTAGTCGGCATCTGTCCGCCGATCAAATATTTACCATTTTTCATTCCGAGCGGCTGTGCCGGATAGAACGGATAAAAATCTTTTGTATTCTGGTTACCTAATTTACCCCATGAAAAGCGAGGCTTCAGTGTTCCTACATAATCAGACAGTGATTCCCAAAAAGCTTCGCGTGCTATGTTATATCCTAAGGAGAAAGAAGGGAATACATTCCATCGTTTGTCTCTCAGGAAACGTGAAGAACCGTCGTAACGAACATTTACCTCGGCCAGATAACGTCCGTCGTAGTCATAGTTTAAACGTCCGAAGAAACCGGCTGTTGCCCATTCTTTTTTATTAGCAGAAGTATAGTCTTTACCCATACTGGCATCGATACTGGGAACTTCGTCGCTGATCACGTCATCGCGTCTTGCATAAACGTAATTCTGCTTGTATAACTCGGAGTTGAAACCGACCATTACCTTGAAGTTGTTTTTCCGGATCGATTTCGAATAATCTGTGTACAAGCTGGTTGTCAACAAGTTGTTGTCCTGAGCGGATGACCAGGCATAGGTGGCTCCTGCTCCGTATGAACCGGCAAACGCCAGGGCAACAGGCTCGTTGTTTGAGTTGTATTCATAAATTTTAGCCAGGTTTTCGTCTTTGTTGATATGTTCTGCCTTCAGGCTCACATCTCCGCGGATATTCCAATCCTTTAGAGGGGTAATAGTGAAATTTGCCTGTGTATAAATGATGTCTTTTCTGCGTTTATAACGTCCGCCATCTTCTATTTGGATGATCTTCGCGTTACGCATATAATGTCCGTTCGGATCTTTGAAAGGCATAGTAGGCCATGTTCTGGAAATGTCATGGTAATACAGACCTATATCGACTCCGTTGGCTGTGTTGTCCGGGTCATCGTTCGCATATGTCGGACGATCGAGTTCTTCACGAATAAAACGGGTATTTATTCCTATCTGCAGCCAGTCGTTCACTTGTGAATTGATTTTCGCAGAAGCATTCATACGTTTGAAATCATCGTTTCCATAACGCATATTACCACCTTGGTCCATAAAGGCTCCTGACATGAAATAGGTCAGTTTTTCTGTTCCTCCGCTCACATTAACGTTATGCTCCTGTGTGAAAGCGGTTTTAAAATGATTACGTGCCCAATTCTGATTATCATTTGCTTTCGTGTTGAATTCAAACATCCCGTTACCTGGGTTAGGTACGGTCGTTGTTGTGATTTCTCCTCGTTGATAGGCTAGAATTCTTTCAATCGTTTCATTATCGAATGTGGCATTTTGCCCGCTGTTTAAAGCTGCTGCATTAAAGAATTTGGCAAATGTATAAGAATCCATCATATCCGGTAGGTTTGTTGCAGTTGCCCAACGGAAGCTGTTGCTATAATTCACTTGAGCTTTACCGCTTTTACCGCTTTTAGTGGTAATCAAAATAACGCCGAACGGTGCACGTGAACCATAAATACTGGACGCAGCAGCATCTTTCAATACAGAGATGCTTTCGATATCGTCCGGATTCAGAGCATTCATATCTCCTTCGATACCGTCTATCAGGATCAGCGGAGAGTCCGTCGAGCCTTCGCCGATGGTTCCTGTACCACGAATGTTTACTTTTAAAGCGTTACCCAGTGCACCTCCCTGATTGTTGAGTGACATGTTCAACCCGGGAACGACACCCTGCAAAGCTTGTCCTACCTGAGCAACAGGGCGGGATAACAACGCTTTGTTGTCGACAGTGGAAACGGCACCTGTCAGATTTACTTTCTTTTGTGAACCGAAACCTACGACAACGACTTCATCCAGCGCTTGAGTATCTTCTCCCAGTTGGATGGTCAGGACGGTTTGATTTCCGTCCAACTTGATCGTTTGTGTCTGGTAACCGATGTAAGAAATGTTTAATACATTGCCTTTGGAGGCGTTGATTGAAAACTTACCGTCGATGTCTGTGACGGTTCCGTTTGTGGTTCCTTCTACCAATACGGAAGCTCCGATAACGGGGTCACCGAGGCTTTTGTCGATAACAGTACCAGTGATGGTAAGCTGCTGCGCGTATATATAAGATATACTGGTAAGCAGCAGCGCGATTAATAACGTGACTCTCTTCTTCATTCTCTTTTAGTTTAAGGTGTAAATACTAAAATTTTTAAATGTTTGTAAGCAAAAGTATGTGGTATACCTGGAAAGGATAACAGGCGTTTTCTTCATTAACAACGGGTGTTTTCTTTATTTTGTAACCTGTGTATCAGCGTAGCGGGTGTTTTATTCATAAATAGTGGGTGTTTTATTCATACTTTATTTTTGCAGACTTTTTATTTTGTTAGCGTTGGTGTATTCTTCCTCTTTTTTTGTTTCTTTGTAATAATGTTCTTTGTGTTTACATACTGGACTTTGTTAAGGAGGAATATGAGGAGATCTTTATTTATAATATTATTTATTCTTTGCTACCTGTCCGGATATAGTTTTTTTGAAAAAGACATCCGGGTACTTACTATGCAGAATGGGTTGGCCGATAATACCGTTTCCTGTATCCATAAAGATAGAGACGGGTTTATGTGGTTCGGAACCAATAACGGGTTAAGCCGGTACGACGGAAAGAATATCCGAAATTTCGGTTTGGATGAACGGTATATGAAAGTAAACCAAATCCGCGAATCGGAGAATAACTTGCTTTGGCTGATCGCTGACGAACAGATCTACTGTTTCGATAGGAGGATGGAACAATATATCCCTGTTCACCTAAACGGAAAATATACCGGAGTTCAGGACATACTATTGCAAAAAGACAATTCTTTATGGGCTATATCGTATGAATCCCTTTATCTTATTTCCATTGATTACAAGAAAGATCAGAAAGGAAATATGCTTGGGGTTGACCTTCGGGTAGAAATGGAATTCAGCGATTTGGCAGGAAATAATACCAATTATACGGCTATGTGCCAGTCGCCGGAGGGAATTATCTATCTTGCAACAGACTGGGGAAATGTAGTGACATTCGATCCGGTTTCTTATCAGATGATAGATAAAGGAGATTTACCAAAAGTAAATAAAGTACATGTCAACAGGCTTTTATATGCAGACGGATATATCTGGCTTTCAACATGGGCTAATGGGGCTATCCGTTATAATCCGAGGTCGGGAAAATACGATCAGTACACCTATAAGCCCGAAGAAAAAAGCAGAACATTATCTCACTGGGATGTATATCAGATGGTTCCGATGGGAAACGGTCGTCTGTTGGCTGCTACCTGGAACGGATATACGATTCTTATTCCGGAGAAAGAAGATTCTACTTTATATACGACGGAGGTTTATAACAATACGGCTTCACAACTGCACCGTAACCTGGAAACCCGTATGATCTCTGCCTATTATGATCCGGAAGGTATCCTATGGATTGGAACACAAGGCGGAGGGGTATATACTTCTGATTTGCGGAAACAATTCTATCAGCGTTTTCATCAAGAAACACATAATGAAATATGCGGTATGGCAACCGATAAAAAGCAGTATATCTGGCTTGCCTCTTTTCATAAAGGAATACTGAAAAGCACAAAAGCATTCGATCCTCTGGAAAAACTCTCTTTTAAACCTGTTCCGGTAGGAACCGGCAACACCGTACTTTGCGTGGAAACCGATCATAAAGGAAACTTATGGTTTGGAAATAACCAGTCGGAACTTATTGAGTATGATTCGGATAATGAATCATTTATGGTTTATCCTGTCCGTATTCCGGACAAACCGGGCTGGACAGGTAGTATATGGTATATATTCAGTGATGAACGGGAACGGTTATGGCTGGGTACAACAAACGGATTACTTCTTTTCGATCCTGTGTCCAAACATTTTTCTCATTATGCAGTGCCGGGAACGATCAAAGCTATTGCCGAAGTTCCCGGTGAATGTTTATGGCTGAGTACGACTGATGGTTTAAAGAAGTTTACTTTTCAAAATGGGATGCTACGTTCCGGTTTTGAGCAAGCGGCTAATATTCCGGCGAAGGATGCCCGTTCCCTTTTTGCTTCGGCAGATGGGAATTTATATATAGGTTATGCGGACGGCTTCGGTATCATGAAGATCGGAACCGATTCGATCGGGAGTTTCTATACGACGCATAATGGACTGAGTAACAATTTTATCGGTTGTATCAGTGAAGATTCGCAGGGGCATTTATGGCTTGGTACTAATTCCAGTATTTGTCGCTACAGTAAACACCAAAAACTGTTTTATAATTATTACATATCCGGTAATAACCGCTCTGTTATACATTATAAGAATTATTTATTTTGGGGCAATAATAAGAATATAACTTATTTTCTGCCGGAAGACGTAATGAATGATCGGCCGGAACCCAATAAAGTGGTTATCACCCGATTGGATGTCGATAATAAATCGGTTGTGATCGGTCAGAAGATAAATGACCAGGTAATTTTGAAAGAAGGGATTCCTTATACGAATGAACTGACACTCAATGCGTCTAATAATAATTTTTCATTGATGTTTAGTAATCTGACCTATTCGGAAGAATTGCAGAAATACAGTTATCGGCTTGTTCCCGGACAGTCTGAATGGTTGGTGGCTGGAGATGGAGAAAAGATTTCTTATGCTAACCTGCCTGCCGGGGAATATCTCTTTGAAGTAAGGAGCATTTTCCCTAACGGCTTAAATGGCGAAACGACCTCGTTGACTATAAGGATACTGCCTTATTGGTATGAAACGGTCTGGTTCCGCTTACTGGTATTAGTCTTTGTTGTTTGGATGATATATTATCTGATGCGCCGTGTCAAGAAGGAGCAGGTCAGGCTCACCCAGGAAGAGCGCCTGAAACATGAGCTTTTTGTATCCAATTTGGAACGTGAGAAAGAGAAACAAATCAGCCGTGAGCGGGAAAATTTCTTTACGAACGTATCGCACGAATTACGTACACCATTAACGTTGATTCTTTCTCCTTTACAGGAGTTGTTGCAGACTGAACGTTTGTCTCAGGCTTTACAAAATAAGCTCTCTCTGGTGTATAATAATGCCACTTCATTATCTACCCTGGTGAACCAATTGTTGTATGTCCAAAAGATAGAGGCCGGCATGGTTCAGCTTCATTTGTCGAAAGTAGAGATTGTAGCGCTTGTGAGGAAGGTGATGGCCTCTTTCCAGCAGATGGCGGAGATAAAAAGTACTAAGTATGTCCTGGACTCTGGTATCTCTTCTTTAGAGCTTTGGATAGATGCCGGGAAGATAGAGTCGGCATTAAAAAATTTACTGTCGAATGCATTTAAATATACTCCAAACAACGGAATAATAAGGGTTTCGCTCGAAGAGAAAGAGGTCGACGGGAAAATGTTCTGCTTGCTTTCCGTCTCGGATAATGGTCCCGGTATAGCGGAAGATTTGCAGGAACGTATCTTCGATTCGTTTATTACAGGTAAAAATGATCCCTCATTTTCTACCCGGATGGGTATCGGTTTACGTATTGTAAAAAATACGATGGATCTTCATCATGGGCAGGTATTGTTAGATAGCTCTCCGGGGAAAGGTTCGAGATTTACGCTTTACCTGCCACTGGGTAAGGAACATTTCAGAGAGGATGAATATGAGTGGATTGAAGATGTCCGGGAAACAAAGGAAGAAGAGACTTTCTATAGAACGCAGAAAGAAGAAGATACGAAGGTTACTTCAGGAAAGAAGTTGTTGATCATAGAAGATAACGATGAGATCAGAAGTTATATTTATTCTTTGTTCTGTAAAGATTACCAGGTATTGGAAGCCCATGATGGAGAAGAAGGAGTAAAAATTGCCACCGAAGAGATTCCAGACCTGATCATTTCAGATATTATGATGCCTGTAAAAGACGGCTTTGCCTGCATACAGGAGATCAGGCAGCAGTTGGTGACAGCCCATATCCCGGTCATCATGCTTACGGCAAAGGCGGAAGAAGAAGATTTATTGAAGAGTACCCGGATTGGTGTGGACGATTATATCATGAAACCTTTCAACCCCGAAATCCTCAAAGCAAAGGTGGAGAACCTGATCCATCTGCGTGAACAACTGAAGCGTATTTATACAAAGACATTGATGTTGAAACATACGGAAGAGAGGCCGGACGATGAAGAGGCTGCCGATCCTTTCATGCAACAGGTGATCGGTATTGTCGAAGCCAACCTGACTAATCCGGATTTTAGTGCGAAGAGTCTGGCTAGCCTGTTGAACCTTAGCCAACCGACTTTATACCGGAAGATGAAGCAACAAAGTAACTTATCTATCATCGAAGTGATCCGCAGCATACGTATCAGTAAAGCCGCCTCACTGATTATGCAGAAGAAATACTCCGTCCAGGAGGTTGCCGAAATGGTGGGTTATAATGATATAACGACTTTCCGTAAACACTTCACGAAGCAGTTCGGCGTGTCGCCGTCACGGTATAATGCTTTATAGTTTTCATTACCGGGATATACCGGATTACCAGGAAACTCATCTGTGGAACAAACGAAATCCAACTGTGGTATGAACGGAATGTAGTTGTGGCATATATTAGGTGTTCAGAATGAGATCGGATTTTATAATAAATATTGTCATTGGAGTAATAAAAGATTACATTTGCATAATGTTGATAGATGAAAAGATCTTTTAGGAGGTTTGATTGGGATATGGGTAATATAAGTTTCAGTGATATATATACCAGTTATTACAAACGATCGTTTTTGTTTGTGAAGTCCTATGTCAGAGATGATATGGTGGCGGAAGATATTGTATCCGAAGCTTTAATTAATTTATGGGAGACAAGCAAAAAGGAGGAGGTGGAACACCCTCTGTCTCTGCTGTTGGTGATGCTTAAAAATGGAGCATTAAACCATCTTAAACATTTGGACGTAAGAAAAACAGTCTCTGAGTCAATCTCTTCTAAAATGGATCGTGATTTGAATTACCGCATATCTACATTACAAGCGTGTGATCCGGAAGAGATATTTTCTTCTGAAATCACTCGAATAGTAGAGGAGACCTTACAATCATTGCCCGAACAAACGCGTCGTGTCTTTGAAATGAGCCGATATGAATGTCGTTCGGTAAAGGAAATAGCAGAAGAACTTTCCATAAGTCCTAAAAGCGTGGAATATCATATAACTAAATCGTTAAAAATTTTACGAATAGCCTTAAAAGAATACCTTCCATTTTTTTATTTCCTCTTTATTTCCTAAAATAATTTCAAATCTGTTTAGGGATTTTTATCTGTGTGTTGTCTATATTATTAGAAACGATAAAATAGAGAAATGGATAAGGATCTATTACAAAGATATGTAGAAGGCAACGTTACACCGGAGGAAGTGGAAACGGTTGTTGATTGGCTGGATGTCGATAATGATAATGTCAAAGAATATATGTCTTTACATAAATTGTATGATATTTCGGTTCTGAATCAATCTGCACAGCAACAAGAGAAAGTGAAAAAATCACGTTCTTTTGTGTTCTGCCGTATTATAATGGAAATAGGGAAAGTAGCAGCTGTCGCTTTGTTTATAGTGGGGATCGAATTCTTATTGAACAAAGAAGAACATAAGGAGGAGCCCTCTTTATTTCAGACGTTGTATGTCCCTTCCGGTCAACGGGCAGAACTGATTCTTCCGGATAGTACAAGAGTATGGGTAAATGCACAGTCCCGAATAGTGTATCCGGTTACTTTCCAAAAAAATTATCGGCAGGTTGAGCTGGAGGGGGAAGCTTATTTTGATGTAAAACATAATGAAGCATCCCCTTTTATAGTAAAAACAGAGAAAGTGGATATAAAGGTTTTAGGCACTGAGTTTAATGTAACAGCCTATTCGAAAAATCCGGAACTTAAGATCGCATTGCTGAAAGGGAGTGTAGAACTTGAATCGTTGGAATCTTCTTCAAAATATATGATGAAACCAGGTGAACAAATTCGATTTAAAGAAGGTAAATATATATCTTCCGATATAAATAATATGGATCATTTTAAATGGAAAGAAGGTCTTTTATGCTTTAATAATCAGCCTATATCAGAAATAATGAAAGAGTTGTGCCTGTATTACGACATTCATATAGATGTAGCTGATCTTCCATTCCTGAAAGAACGATACTCCGGGAAATTCCGTGTGAAAGATGGGGTTGAACATGTTTTAAAGGTATTACAATTGGAACATAGATTCATCTATGTAAAAGATAATGAATTAAATCAAATAACTATAAAATGAATAGCCTATGATATAGTAGCAGAAAGTATGATAAAGAAAAACCGGATTATGCGTCAACATAATCCGGCATAAAATGTCAGCACGCTGACAACCTTGGAATAATTAAATCAAGTACTAACATTTCAGTAATACAAAGTTATGAAAAAAAAATGTACAGGGGAGGATTGTGCCCTGTTATTAAGTGAATTTAAGCACATTATTAGAGTTATGAAGTTATCCTTAGTTTTTATACTATTGTGTGTTTCAACAGTCTTCTCAGAGAATTTGAACTCTCAAACTGCACGTGTCAGCATTGAAGCTAATATGTTGCAGACGAAGGATGTTATTAAATTGATAGAAGAACAAACAGATTATCTTTTTGTGTATAATCATGAAAAGGTCGATCTGAGTGGAAAGGTCTCGTTGAAAGCCCGGAATAAGACGGTGGCTGAGGTTTTAAACAAAATATTTGGTAATTCGGATATCGTTTATGCCATGGAAGGGAGTAATATCCTTCTGATGAAAAAAAGCTCATCTCTTCAACAAGTAACAAAAAGCGTTAAGGGGGTTGTCAAGGACCAGTTTGGTGAACCTGTTATCGGTGCGAATGTTATAGAAAAAGGGACAACTAACGGAACCGTTACAGATTTGAACGGGGAGTATCTGCTTTCTCTTATTGGAGATAATGCCGTTTTACAGTTCTCATACATTGGCTACCAGCCACAGGATGTTCCTGTGGGAGACAAAACGACCATAAATGTCGTTTTGTCTGAAGATTCAGAGCAATTGGATGAAGTTGTTGTAACAGGTTATGGCGGTATGCAAAAGCGTACGACATTGACAACTGCTATTTCGAAACTTGATAATAAGGCATTGGAGAATATTGCCGTATCAAATGCCGCACAGGCTTTGCAGGGAGGTGTCAGTGGTTTACGTGTTGTTAATACTTCCGGAAAGCCGGGGGAGGCTCCGAATATAGTATTGCGTGGTGGTGCTACGATAACTGGTGATCCTGCTTATAATCAAGCATTAGTGGTTGTAGATGGAGTCGTTCGCTCTTTAAGCGATATAAATCCAGCCGATATAGAATCAGTACAGGTATTGAAAGATGCTGCATCGACTGCCATTTATGGAGCTCGTGCGAATAGTGGCGTTATACTGGTGACAACCAAGAGAGGTAAGGAAGGTAAAGCTACCGTTTCTTATAAATTTAAAGGAGGTATGAATTTTGCGCGTAAAGGATATGACTTTCTGAATGCAAAAGACTTCTTATACTATAACCGTTTAGGAAATAAATATGCTAATGATGCAGGGGTATCCCGTACTTTACAGCAGGTGAACAATACTAACGGATATGGAACAAGTGCAGGTGATTTTTATTCTGTTCATTATCTGACTGATGAGAATAAGCATCTTTTGAATGAAGGATGGCAACAAATGACAGACCCTTATGACGGGGAAGGTCAGCTGATCTTTAAAGATTATGGCGGGATTATGATGGATGCCGCTTTCAATGATCCTTCTTTTACACAGGACCATTATGTTAGTGTTACCGGAGGAAACGATAAAGCAACATTCCTTACCTCTTTTGGTTATTATGATGAACAAGGACAGGTGGTAGGTACTTCTTATCAACGGTTTACAGGGAATGTGAATGGCTCATACAAGGTTCGTGATAATATAAAAGTCAATGCGGGAGCAACTTATTCATTCTCTAAAAAACCAAATATGTGGATCAGTGAAGCACAGTTGTTCTATCGTACAATGAGTTCCTGGCCAACTTATAGTCCGTTTTCGGAAGCAGGTGAACCTACATCAGGTATTGGTTCCTCTGATGGTAATCCTCTCTATTGGAAAGATAAACTACAACGCCTCAATAATATAAGAAAAACGACATTCAATGTCGGAGGTTCCTGGGAAATAATTCCTGGTTTGACTTTGAATGAAAACAGTTCGATCTATTATATAGATAACGAGCAGGAAGATTTTGATAAGCAGTATCAGACACAAAATAATTCCAATCCAAATAGTACTCGTGCTGCACGTGCAATGTATGAACGTCAGTTCCAACAGCAGCACAGTGCAACTCTTACCTATGCAAAAACATTTGCAGAAAAGCATCATTTGGATGCAATGGTAGGGGGAGAATATTTTGATTACAACCGTTTTAAGATGGAAGAGAAAGGAAATAAAGCCCCTAGTGATGATATACCGACATTGAATGCTTCCAGTGATAAGGTATCTGTTTATTCCTATAAGGATGGTTATCGTATGTTATCCGGATTTGCACGTGTGAATTATAATTATGATTATAGATATCTGTTTTCTGTTGTAGCCCGTTATGATGGTATTTCTAAGTTAAGTGACAACCGTTGGGGCTTTTTTCCTGGAGTATCTGCCGGTTGGAATATGCATGAAGAAGCTTTTTTTAAAGATTCAAAATTGGCAAATGTAGTTTCGAATCTGAAGCCCAGAGTCAGTTATGGTGTAAACGGAAATGTTGCCGGCCTGGGTAATTATGAGGTTTACGGAGAATATAATACAATTAATAATTCATCGGGTATTCCTATTCCTTATGATGGAAAGGTTGGTTTCCTGAATACTAAATTGGTGAATAATAATTTGCGTTGGGAAAAAAGTAATTCATTTGAAGTCGGTTTGGATGTCGGGTTTTTACAGAACCGGATCAATTTGATTATGGATTACTACAACCGTACGACAAGTGATTTGCTGACTGATCTGAATTTGCCGGGTTATACCGGATTCGGTAGTATACGTACGAACTTAGGAAGTTTACGTAATCAAGGATTTGAAGTAGAGGCAAAGTTCAATATATTGACTAACCAGAAAGGGTTTAGTTGGGATTTTTCAGCCAATGTCTCTTTCGTAAAGAATAAGATTATTAAATTACCTTATAACGGAAATGAGAATAACCGTCAGGGAGGTATGGAAGTTTATGATCCTGCAACAGGTAAAAATATCTGGGTAGGAGGATACCAGGAAGGTAAGACTTTGGGAGATGTATATGCATATAAACAAGAACGTATCTTTCGTGACTGGGATGATGTAAAAAATAATGCCGGTGATCGTTATGATGCAATTGCAGAGCTTTACGGCCCCAATAAATGGGCACAGATGAGCGATAAGGAAAAGATCGGAAAGAAACCAATCGAACCGGGTGATGTTATGTGGGCCGATTTGAATGAGGATGGCGTTATTAATGAATTGGATCGTGTGAAGATTGGCAATGTGTTACCCAAATGGACCGGCGGTTTCTCAACAACTGTGTCTTATAAGGATATTTCCTTATTTGCCCGTTTCGATTATTCGTTGGGACATATCTTGTATAATGACTTAAAAGCTCGTTCGTTGGGACAGTATCAGGGATCATTCAATATTATTACGGATGTGAAAGATAGTTGGTCGCCGGAAAATCCGAATTCAGCCCTCCCTAAGTTCTACTATGCGGATCAGCTGGTTAAGAAGAATATAACGCGTTCTAATAATGCAAATCCCAATATTAATAATAATAACTCAAGTTTTTATGAAAAGGGTGATTATCTGGCGTTAAGAGAGATCACTTTGAGTTATCGCTTACCGAGGCGAATTATTGAGAAAGCAACATTGAGCGATGCTTCAATATATATTACCGGTCAGAATCTTTTCTATATAACCGGTTATGAAGGAATGTCCCCTGAACCAGCCATCAAAAAGGATAATGCGGGAGTGGATGAGGGTAGATATCCTATGCCCCGTACAATTTTGTTGGGGGTATCAGTCTCATTTTGATGTATGTTGAAATTGTATAATTATAAATAAAGACTCAGATGAAAAAAATAGTAATATCTTTTATATTTGTCACCTCTTTATTCTCATTAGGAGGATGTACATCTTTGGATGTAACGCCGGTAAGTTCTATTACCGACGATAGTTATTGGAAAACTCCGGATCATTTCGATGCATTTATGAATGGTCTGCACACTCGTTTCAGAGAAGGTTCGTTCAATTATTTCTTATTGGGAGAGGCTCGTAGTGATGTATTCGGTGACCAACCGTTTGGTGGAGAAGCATCACAGGGAATGGAACGTTTACCTTATAATACGCTGAATGAAGAAAATCCTGTTATCTCTAATTACGGTAAATTTTATGAAAATATCAATCAGTTAAATCTGATGATTTATAAAATACTTAATACGGATAATCTGACAGAAGCCGCCGGTAATTACTATTTGGGACAGGCCTACGGTATGCGTGCTTATTATTATTTCCATTTGCTGCGTAGTTGGGGAGATGCCATAATAACGACAGAACCTACGGGAGAGTTAGACTGGACAAATCTGGCAAAAGCGGCTTCGTCGGCAGAAGATGTCATGAAGTTTATTAAAAATGATATTGATGAATCTGTAAAAAGTTTTGGTTCTGATTATACGATTAAAGGTCGTAAAGCTTTCTGGTCAAAGGCAGCCACGTTGATGTTGAAAGGTGAGGTATATCTTTGGTCGGCTAAGCGAATGGGAGGCGGAACCGGTGATGCTAACATAGCTAAAGCGGCTTTGACCGATATTCGACAGAATGTTCCTGATTTGGGCTTAATGGAAAACTACAAAGATGTTTTTGCTTATTCCCAGAAGGGAAATAAGGAAATTATCTTTGCTATGCGTAGTGAACTGAAGGAGTTTGATATGTGGAATGGTTCCTTTGGAGGAAACCTACTTCCTTATGCGGCAACTTTGGCTACTTATTATGATGCCTCTACAGGAGAGAAGTTTGATATATCTAAAGAAAATTTGTCCGGATTAATGCGTTTAGGTATCAAGAAAACCAATTTAGCACGTTTTGATGATAAAGATAGTCGCAAACGGGCCAGTTTGAATGGTGCTTATAATAAATTGGAAGATGGTTCTTTGGATCTTATAGGAGCTTATTGCTATAAATACCAGGGAACACAAGATGCAGGTAGCACACGTTCTAATGTCGATGATTATCCGATTTATCGATATGCAGATCTTTTGCTTTTATTGGCAGAAGCAAAAGTGATGTTGGGAGAGAATCCTGCAGATGAAATTAACCAGATAAGACGGCGGGCTTATGGTGAAAGTTATGATGAAGCAACTATCGGCTTTCCGAACCAGGCAATAGATAAGGATGTCAATGAAGCTTTATTAGAAGAGCGTTTTAAAGAGTTTTTGATAGAAGGGAAACGTTGGTATGATCTAAGACGCTTTGGTAGCGAATATGTTTTCAAATATACGCTGGCTGAATCCGGTAATGAGAAAAAACTGTTATGGCCGATTGATAAATCTACTTTGACGAATAATACGGCTTTGAAACAAACTCCAGGATATGAGACCTCTGGTAGCAAATAATTTAGTGATAAGTGTAATTGATTTATAAATTCAGGGATGTCTGTACAGGCATCCCTGAATTTTCTATTCAAGTATTTAAGAAGATTATCTATGTATAGATTTATAAAGAAAATAAGGAGGATTGGTCTTTCCATTGTCTTTGGCTTAACGACAATTACTGCTTTTGCTCAACAAAGTTATAAGCCGGATTGGAGTTCTATTGATAGTAGGCCTGTTCCTGTCTGGTTTGAAGATGCGAAACTGGGTATTTTCGTCCATTGGGGATTATATTCCGTACCGGCCTGGTCACCTAAAGGTACTTATTCAGAATGGTATAAATATTGGTTAGACAACAAAACGTTATTTGGAAATGGCGATTTTGCAGGAACTGAAATATATGATTATCATATAAAAACTTATGGGAAAGACCTTATATATGCAGATTTTGCCCGGATGTTCAAAGCGCAGGATTATAATGCAGATGAATGGGCGGCGTTGTTTGAAAAAGCAGGTGCTAAATATATTGTATTGACAACTAAGCATCATGACGGTTTTGCTTTATGGCCGAGTAAAGAGGCTTCCCGTGATTATGGATGTCCCTGGAACAGTGTTGAAATCGGTGCCAAAAGAGATTTGGTTGGAGAATATGTGAAAGCATTTAGAAAAACAGATATAAAGGTAGGGTGTTACTTCTCCTGTCGGGAGTGGGATAATCCTTTATATCATCCCGAAACGATGAATGTATTTGTGGATAGGCATTTTTATCCGCAACTAAAAGATTTGATTGATCGTTACAAACCGGACCTTCTTTGGGCGGATGGACCTGATGATATAAGTGATACGGTTTGGAAAACTAAAGAGTTCCTATCTTGGCTATATTCAGAATCGGCAGTAAAAGACAGTGTTGTTGTGAACGACAGATGGGCTAAATATTCCGACGGGAAGAAACATGGTGATTATTATACTCGCGAATATAGTGCCGGGGATGCCCTGTTCGATAAACCCTGGGAGGAATGTCGTGGTATGGGCTTTTCTTTTGGATATAATCGGAATGAGGATCTGGAAGATTATTCCAGCCCTCAAGCTTTGGTTCTAACCTTAGTGAATGTTGTAAGCAGAGGCGGTAATTTGCTTTTGGGCATTGGCCCGACTGCTAATGGTAAAATACCTCCGATCATGCAGGAAAGATTAATTCAAATAGGGGAGTGGTTAAAAGTGAATGGTGAAGGTATTTATGGGACCCGGAGATGGAAAAACACCTCACAATGGTCTGCAGGTAACAAAAACTGGAAACCTGAAGGAAAATACTATGTGAGTGGAAATGCTATATTGAAACAAACGATAGATCCGGATCCCGGTTATGCTATACAGGAAGTCTTTTTTACGGCTAAAGGAAACTCCGTATATGCAATCCTGCCGAAATACCCTAAAGATAAGATTGTTTTGGAAAATATTTATTCTACAGCAAAAACGAAAGTGACTTTGCTTGGTAGTGACAAAGAGGTTAAGTGGGAGCAAAAAGAGAATGATATTCATGTAATTATGCCTGAATTATCTTTTGATGAGTTGCCTTGTGATTATGCGTGGACATTAAAAATTGAATACGTTAAGTAACAAAGAAAAAGGTCGTCTTTGTTTCTGTTAAGACGACCTTTTTCTTTGTTATTGTTCTTTCTTTACCGGCGGATAATCCAGCGTATAATGCAATCCCCGGCTTTCCTTTCGTTCGATAGCCTGTCGCATGATCAGATACCCCACATTGATCATATTACGCAACTCACAAATATCTTTGGAGGCTACCGACCGTTTGAAGAGGCTTTCTGTTTCTTCGTAAATGATATCCAGGCGGTCCCAGGCACGTTTCAGGCGCAGGTCGGAACGGACGATACCGACATACGTACTCATAATCTGCCCTACTTCTTTGACACTCTGGGTGATCAATACCATTTCTTCCAGGGAAGTGGTACCTTCGTCATTCCATTCCGGGATATTCTCCTGGTATTTCAACGAATCGATAATGCTCAGGCTATGCTTGGCGGCAGCATCGGCATAAACAACCGCTTCGATCAGCGAGTTGGATGCCAGACGGTTTCCTCCATGCAGGCCGGTGCAGGAACACTCGCCGACGGCATACAGGCGGTCGATAGACGAACGTGCATCCAGGTCAACCTGGATACCTCCGCAAAGATAATGGGCGGCGGGGGCTACCGGGATATAATCTTTAGTAATATCGATTCCCAGGCTCAGACATTTCTCGTAAATGTTCGGGAAATGTTTCTTTGTTTCTTCTGGATCTTTGTGAGTGACATCCAGGTAAACATGATCATCGCCCCGGGTATCCATTTCGTTCTTAATGGCACGTGCCACGATATCACGCGGAGCCAGTGAGAGACGTTTGTCATATTTCTGCATGAATTCTTTGCCGTCTTTTGTACGGAGCACGCCGCCATAACCGCGCATGGCCTCTGTGATCAGGAAAGAGGGACGGTCGCCCGGATGGAACAAGGCGGTCGGGTGGAATTGTACAAATTCCATATCTTTTACAGTCCCTTTGGCACGGTAAACCATAGCAATACCGTCGCCGGTAGCCACCAACGGGTTGGTAGTTGTCTGATAGACGGCGCCGACACCTCCTGTCGCGATAAGGGTTACTTTCGACAGGAAAGTATCGATCTTTCCGTCCGGATCCATGATATAGGCACCATAACATTCTATATCCGGTGTCTGACGGGTGACGGTAACACCCAGGTGGTGTTGTGTCAGTATTTCAATGGCGAAATGATTTTCAAATACAGTGATATTGGGATGTTTCTGGATAGCTTGAATCAAGCTGTCCTGTATTTCTGCACCTGTGTTGTCTTTATGGTGTAGGATACGAAATTCGGAATGACCCCCTTCGCGGTGCAGGTCGAAGTTTCCTTTTTCATCTTTATCAAAATCAACCCCCCAACTGATCAGTTCTTTGATTTGCTGAGGAGCGTTACGCACGACCTTTTCAACTGCGCCGCGGTCGCTGAGCCAGTCGCCGGCAATCATTGTATCTTCAATATGCTTGTCGAAATTGTCAACAATCAGGTTGGTAACCGAGGCGATACCGCCCTGTGCGAAATAGGTGTTGGCTTCTTCCAGATTAGTTTTGCATACAAGGGCTACTTTCCCTTTATTGGCTACTTTAAGAGCGAAACTCATTCCTGCAATACCGGAACCTATCACTAAGAAATCGAATCTTTGTACCATAAGACATTACTGTTTAGAGCGCCAAAGTTAGGAATTAACTTTTATGGTTGTACCATTCCCGCCGCCCTTTCGGTTAAAAACTCCCGAAATACTTATTCTTTTGCTATTTTTAAAAGAAAAGCCATAAACATTCGAAGGCTTCTCCTGTTTTAACTACGCATTGGATATCCGGCTTATTATTAATACTTAAACGTTATAAAAATGAAATCTAAAGTTTTACTGTTAGCTTTAGCCTCCATGTTGGCAGGCGAGGCGATGGCACAAGATTGTACATTCTTTTTTCCTACGACAAAAGGTACTAAACTAGTAAAAAAGAGTTATGATGGCAAAGGCAACCTGTCAGGAGTGATGACTTATGTTGTGGATGAGGTAGAAAACAAACAAGGCGGGCTGGAAGTCGAAGCCGATTACGTATTCACAAACAATAGCGGTACGGTTGTCGACAAAGGTGAGTTGGAGGCTTTTTGCCAGGATGGTGAATTTTTTATGGATATGAAGGAGGTCCTTACAAATCCGTCTTTTGTCTCTACAACGAATACCGCAGTGGCAGCTACCGATGCCGTGATCAATTATCCGAGTGTATCGAAAGGAGCTTCTTCGGATGATGTGTATTTCGATGATGCTGTGATCAACATTTATTCAAAAAAGAATCGGAAAGACAGAAAGAATATTTCTATTTACGATCGTGAATATGTGAAGACAGAAGAGATTACTACTCCGGCAGGTACATTCGACTGTACGAAAGTAAAATTTAAAATCAAATCACGTTCTCCTAAAGAAACGATCGAAGGTTACGGCTATGAATGGTATGCTCCTAATATCGGGGTCGTTCGTACCGAGCAATACAATAATAACAATGTATTGCAATCATACTCTGTTCTTGAAGAAGTGAAATAAGATATATTCCTTTTGGAATTGTTTGACCGGTTTAAGTGGATGCGTTGTCGCTGAAAGGAGTGACAGCGCATTTTCTATGTGGGTATTTGTTGTTTTTACCATAGATCAACAAGAACTAAGGTTAAAAGGGAGCTTCTGGAGTATGCAAATGCCCAAAAAAAGGGCAGCATAGTTGTTTTTATTCTTATTTTAGTTTCAAAATTATTGTTTATCCGGTTCTTATATCCACTTTTTGGGAAAAAATCACCTTAGTTCTTGTTGGACTATGTTATTTTTTCTATTCTCTTCTTTAAACTGGCTGGGAGTTACCCCTTTTATCTGTTTGAAAATAGTACTGAAATACCGTTGATAGGTAAAACCTACTTCAAACGATATCTCGGAAATACTCAGATCGGAGTGAATTAGCAAAGACGATGCCTTTTCTATTCGTAGCTGGTTGATGTAATCATTTACTCCCATATCCGTAAGAACTTTTACTTTGTTATATAATGAAGCGCGACTCATAGCCATATTCGCTATCAAGAATTTTACATCCAGATCGGGATTTGAAAGATTGTTATTGATTAAGTTATTTAATTTGACCATGAAAGTTTCATCTGCATTGCTGATGGTCGAATCTTGGGGTAGGATGGTAGTTGTTTTTTCTTTGTATTTCTGTTTGATAGCTTCTCTGCCTTTGAGTAAATTAACAATGAGGGTAAGCAGGAAGTCCAGCTCAAATGGCTTTGACAGATAAAAATCAGCTCCTAGTTTATAACCGGTAGAGGTACTGTCCTGATCACATTTGGCTGTAAGCAGGATAATAGGGATATGGCTGATTTCGACATTACTTTTGATGTTTTTACAGAGTTGATAACCATCCATACGTGGCATCATTACGTCACTTACGATGATATCCGGCTGTTTGAATTTTGTGATCTCCAATGCTATTACACCATCTTCGGCTGTATAAATATGCTTGAACAGGTTTTTGAAAGAATCTTTGAGGAAAGAACGAAGCTCTTGCTTATCTTCGACGATCAGTATGGAATAATTTGAACAAGATATATCGACGGACGATATATCTACCGGTATAGATATATTCTCACTGTTATTTTTATTCATTATATCCTCAGGTAAAGATGTATCTGTTAAAACCGGCAGCTCATAATAGAATGTAGCCCCTTTGTCAGTATTATTGTAAGCACTGATATTTCCTCCGTGCATTTCTATTAGTATCTTCGCGTAGGAAAGGCCGATACCACTACCGCTTTTATTATGTTCTCCCTGGTAGAAGCGGCTGAATAGTTTATTGGAATCGACATTCTGCAAACCGATGCCCTGATCTTTGACGGATATTCTGACAACGTTGTTTATCAATCGGGTAGATATTATTATCTCTGTTTGGGTATCACTGAATTTTAAGGCATTCATAAGTAGGTTGGAAAGGATGATCTGGCATTTCCATTCGTCGAACCAAATATATTCGATTGTATCGTCCAGTTGATATTGCAGGTCGATCTTCTTTTCTTCACATTCATTCCTGAAATCTTCGCAGACCGAACGTACCCATTCATTCAGAAGATGAGGCAGTTTTTGCAGGGGTTCTTCTCCTGTTTTGATCCGGTTCAAGTCGAGTACCATATTAATGATGTTCTTCATTTGGCGGGTCTGTTTGTATATGTTGTTTAACTGTTCCCTGATCAACTCCGGTTTTAATTTGTCATTACTCTTGTCGATAAGCCGCTTCAAAGGAGCATAGATCAAGGTTAACGGAGTCCTTAGTTCATGGCTGATATTAACCAGGAAACGTATTTTTTCCTCATTGACTGTTTGCTCATGCTCCTTCATTTCCCATTTCAGTTTGTTTTCTTTTTTCCTGATGATCAAATGGACAGTGGCGGACAGCAAAGAGAAAAACAAAAGGATCATACTGAAAATAAACCAGTTGCTTTTATACCAGGGAGGAGTTATATGTAGTGTTGCCACTTTTACCGGCTGGCTCCAGATACCGCTTTTCGTATTGCATGATACCAGAACGGAGTAACTGCCTGGGTTCAGTGCTGGTAATTCCAGTTTATGGTTGTACGATTCTATATACTGGTTATTAAGCCCGGCTATGCTGTACCGGAACAGTGCTTTACGGAATACGTCTTTCTCGTTCAGATTGATGGTGATGGATAAGGAAGTATAGTCCCAGGGAATATATATCTTCTTTTCTTTTTCATCGAACTGGTTCATATATGAACGGCCGTTAAAGATGATATCTGTCAGTTCTATCTGAGGCTGGAACTTATCACTGTAGGAAATATTCTTGTCTATTTTCACTAGTCCGTTCGTCCCGGCCAGATAGATGTTATTTGTTTTTGAAGGTTTCTGGTACATGAACAATATTTCGTTGGGAGAGAAACCGTCCGATTCACTCCAGACAACGAATCTGTTCTCATTTATCACATAAGAGAAAAGCATATTTTGAGCACATATCCAAAGTCTCCCCTGATTGTCGAGGAACAGCTGCGTTATATTGTTGAACAGTTTGGTTTCCACTCTATGCAAAACCTTTTCTTTTTTATTGTAATAACTGAGTCCTTGGTCGCTCCCTATCCAGAAAGTCCCTTTTTGGTCATACGAAAGTGAATGGATTGTTTCGGAAGGGTCTACGCTGAATATGATCCGTATGCTGTCATTTTCCTGCAGGGCTTCCAGTACATAATGTTCTTTGATCAGATAAGCTAGAGAGTCGTCCGCGTAAACCAGGTTAAGAGCTCCTTGGTTTATCCTTTTCTCATCCATCTTTAACTGAGAGAACTGTTTTGTTTCCGGGTTGTATATATGTGCATTTTGTGATAGTATATAGATCTTATTTGGCGAGATCTGATGGGTGAGTGCCATATATCCGGAATAACATTCTTCCAGATTGGTCTCTCTGTCGATGATCGTAAAAGGCTTGTATTCTCCAGTTTTCTTGTCGAATCGGAAGACTTCTTTACTGTACAAGGAAACCAACAATTCAGAGGAAGACAAAGAGGTTATCGAGGCCACTTTGTCTCCATAGGTGGAAGGATAATGTTTAAACTGTCCGGTGAAAGGATTGTACTGGTTTATGCCTCCGCCGTCGGTGCCGATCCATAAAATGCTGTCCTCATCTTCATGCAGACTGATAATAGCTTTTTCACTCAATCCGTTTGTATTGTTAAGCGCTACATCTTTATATGTTTTTATATATGTCTCTTTTATTCCGAAGATACCACCTCTGACACTGCCTGCCCACAGGTTGTTTTCGCTGTCTTTGTAAAGGACCGTGATCGAATTGACCGGTAATGAACCGGCATCTCCCGGTATGTGTTTGATACAACTGATCTCCTGGGTCTCCGGATTAAGGATATTGATACCTCCGCCGTCGGTACCCAACCAGATATTCCCTTCTTTTTCCAGAATACAAAGGATAATGTTATTACTTAACCGGGAGTTCTGAGTGGTATAATGGGCGATCTGTTTTCCGTTGAGGCTGAAGCAGAACAACCCCTGATTGTAAGTAGACAAATAAATGTATCCGTCTGATCCCATATAAACGTCCAGCATGGCTGTATAGTCGGCATAAGGGAGTTTCTCAATCTTGTCGGTCTGCAGGTCATAAGTAAACAGGCCGTAGTTTTTAGTCGCAACAAGAACCGTATGGTCACTCAGGGATAGTAATTTGATGATTTCGTAATAGGATTGATGGTCCGGCTGGAAATCGACCTTTCCGATCTGTTTGCTATTCTGGTCATATTTGTAGATCGCGTTTGTTGTCCCTATGAGAAGCTGGTCCGGGACATTCAGATAACAAAACGCTTTTTCTTTTATAAGCAGATCGAAAGAATTGTTCTCTGGATTATAAAGTGCGACGCCGTTATTCGTCGATACCCATATATGACCATCCTGGTCTTCTGCGATGAAATTGATAAAATTACCCGGTAAAGAGCGTGGATTCTCTTTGTCATTAAAATAATTTTTTAGTTCATATTGGTCGAAACAATTCAGCCCGGCTTTGGTTCCGATCCACAACATGCCTTTCCGATCGCATAGGATACTGTTGATACTGGACTGTGATAGCCCGTTCTCTATAGCGATCTGTTTAAAATAGTAATTCGTGTTGTTGCACCAACCCCTATTGATATATCCGCATATAGAGAATAAACAAAATATAAGTGTAATAAAATGTTTACTCATCGTCTCCTATTTAATGCAAAGATATATTTTAATATTAATTTTCAAATAAGTTTCTCCTATATAAATATCCGGAAATATTTTGTGTAAACCCTTATTATTAGGCTTCGTCTGTGGAAATAGACAATAGAGGATTAGATTTAGACAGGATTTGATGTCTTTTTGTACAAGACCCGATACTTTTGCCGGTGTGTAGATTATATACATAAAATAATTAAATTTTACAATCTTAGATCTGTGTAGGAAATGTTCCTTGGTATAAATCTTAAATTGAAATTCTTATGAGGAAAATTGTTATTCTGTATTTACTATGTTTAGTTTGGTGTGCCGGTTTTGCACAGCAAAAGATAAACGGAGTCGTCTTCGAGGCTGAAACAATGGAGCCATTGATCGGGGCGGCAGTAATGGTAAAAGGTACAACGACCGGACAAACGACCGATTTGGACGGTAAGTTTTCTATTATGGCTTCTGTGGGTGAAACTCTCTCCATTTCTTATTTGGGAATGGTGACGCAGGACATACCGGTAAAAAGCGGTATGTCGGATCTGACCGTTAAATTGGTGAAAGATGCCATGAATATCGATGAAGTGGTAGTCGTAGGATATGGTGTCACCCGTAAACGTGACTTGGCAGGTGCTATTACTTCATTAAAGACAGATGAGATAAAAGCGGGTGTTGTGACCAGTACAGCCCAATTATTAAAAGGACGTGCGGCCGGTGTCCAGGTAAAACAAAACTCGACCGAGCCGGGCGGAGGTATTTCTATCCGTGTCAGGGGAGCCTCGTCCATTAGTTCGAATAACGAACCGCTGTATGTTATCGACGGTTTCCAGACAGAGATCGGAAACCAGATCAACCCCGAAGATATCCAGTCTATCGAGATCCTGAAAGATGCCGCTGCTACAGCCATCTATGGTGCACGCGGTGCCAACGGTGTTGTACTTATTACGACCAAGAAAGGAACGAAGGGAGCATTCAATGTGACTTACTCGTATAATGCCTCTGTAAAGAACCTGCAGAATCCCTGGAAACTGATGGATGCGCAGGATGTGATGGGATATAACATGAAAGTGTGGGAAGACAACGGCAGTACCGGCAACCCTCCTTATACACAGGAAGAACTGCAATATAAGGGAGCAGGGACTGACTGGATCGATGCAACTACAAGAACGGCTATGACACAGACCCACCAGTTCTCTATTACCGGAGGTAGCGACAAGATGACCATGTCTATTTCGGGTAATTATCTGGATGACCTGGGAGTATTGCAAAATACGAATTTCAATCGTTTCAGCGGCCGTATGAATATGGATTATAAATTGAATGACAGAGTCCGTTTCGGTTCGAATCTTTATATGGCCCGCTCCAATAAGAATTTCCTGAATATGGGAACCAATACAACGACCGATAACGTTATTTATAACATCTTTATGATGTCTCCCCTGACAACTGTTACCGGTGACGACGTATTTGGAAAAAAAGGAAAAAAACCGGGTATTTTCAGTGAGTTGAACGATGTGGACTTTGAAGATATCACCAACAATATGTACATAACTCTTTATGGTGAGGCTGATATTCTGAAATCATTGACGGCACGTGTTCAATATACATATAGCAATGACAATGAAAAATATCAGAAGTATTATCCGAAAAGTACCAATGTTGGTAAAGCCAATGACGGTTTGGCTACTATCTGGAATTATAAGAATGACAAGCAGCAACTGGACGCATTATTGACTTGGCACCAGCAATTCACTGAGAAACATGACGTAAAAGTAGTTGCAGGTACAACTTATACAAAGCATATTTATGAACAGAACGGAATGCAGGGATTCGGCTTCTCTACTGATGAGTTCTCTTTTAATAATATGGGAGCTGCCCAGACAGTGCAATGGATTAACTCTGCCAGGGAAGATAATACGACAACCTCTTTCTTCGCGAGAGCGGAATATGTACTGAACCAGAAATATATTCTGAATGCTTCTGTCCGTGCAGACGGTGCTTCCAATTTCGGTCCGGGCAATAAATGGGGATATTTCCCTTCAGGATCTGTTGCATGGCAGTTGGGTGATGAGCCTTTTATGAGTTTCATTAAACCGTTGTTCTACGACTTGAAACTGAGGGCTAGCTATGGTGTTACCGGTAATGACGGGATCGGCAATTACCTTTCACAGCGTAAATTTGCCATGACAGACGTATATCTGGGAGGCGGATCGATCGTGAAAGGTATGTATCCTTCCAACCCGGAAAATAAAGATCTGAAATGGGAATCGACATCTCAACTTGACTTGGGTATTGACTTCTCTTTATTGGATAAACGTATTGAGGTAAATTTCGACTATTACGATAAGCGTACAAAAGACCTGTTGAATCCGATTTCCGTATCCAGTTCTACAGGTGGTTTCCAGACTATGACTGGTAATAATGGTAAGATACAGAACAGAGGATTTGAATTGTTTATCAAGTCTAACAATATCGTAAATAATAACTTTAGCTGGAATACAACGTTCAATATTTCACGAAATAAGAATAAAGTATTAGAATTGAACCAGGGAGAAGCCCGTTTTGAGACGGTGAGACCGCAAGGATGGTATAACTGGGAAGAATATGCAATGTTGAAGGAAGGTTATCCGTTAAGTTCACTTTATGGTTATGTATTTGACGGTATTATCCAGACGGGCGAGACATATGCAGCACAACCCGGAGCTGTTCCCGGAGACCCGAAATTTAAAGACCTGGATGGAGATGGAAAGATCACTATCAACGACCGTGAAGTGATAGGCGATGGTAATCCCGATGTCATTTTAGGTTTGGGTAATAACTTCAAGATCTATGATTTTGATTTCTCTTTCTTCTTCGATGCTTCTATCGGGAACGACTTGTTGAATTTGTCACGAGTTGTTTTGGAAGACGATAATCGTTTGATTGACTCAAAAGACAGATGGACTCAACATAATCCTTCCAATGAAATACCACGTAATGGCTATAAAAAGGATTCCGGAGTCAAATACGGTTCTTATATTAATTCTCGTTTTGTAGAAAACGCCAGTTACCTGCGTTTGCAGAATGTCGAGGTCGGTTATTCTCTGCCTTTGAAGAAATGGGGCGATATGTATAAATACGTGAAGAATCTGCGTGTATTTGTCGGAGCACAAAACCTGTTCACAATAACCGGTTATACAGGCTTTAACCCGGAAGTAAGTACGAATGGCGGTAAAGCTGTTTCACAGGGGCTCGATTTTAGTTCTTATCCTGCTTACAGGACGTTTAACTTTGGTGCAAAAATAATTTTTTAAATGAATACGGTTATGAATAACATATTGAAAAAAGGATTGGTATATACTGCAGCATTTCTTTCGGCAGGCATCATGACTTCCTGTGAAAGCACGTTGGAAGAGGTCGTTTATTCGGAACTGACGTCGGAGAATGCTTTTAAAACGAAAGACGATGCAACGGCTGCTGTTAACTCGATGTATGAACCTCTCCACGGAGTATCCAACAGGGCGATTTTCTATCTGAATGACATGACGACAGATGCCTGTTTTATGAAAGAAATGGACTGTGAATTGTTGAATGAACTGAAAATGAGTACGAATCAGGATGTTGCATCTTCCTGGAACGGTTATTATAAGATTGTCAGCCGTGCTAATATCGCACTCGATAAGATCCCTGAGATTCCTGATGCTGAATTTGGGGATGATGAGGCCGCCGCTGCACAATTGAAGAACAGATTATTGGCAGAAGCTTATTTCATGCGCGGCTTTGCCTATTATCAACTGACAGATTTGTATTATACTGTTCCGCTGATTATTAGCAGTGACGTGGCCGTAGATGCTATTCTGCCTCCGGCTTCGATAGAAGAGATAGAAACACAGATCGATAAAGACCTGAATGCTGCAAAGGCTGCATTACCCCAGAGTTACAGTGATAAGCTGGATGCCGGAAGAGCCACTTACGGAGCTGCGGCAGGTTTCTTATGCCGTCTGCATATGCGGGCTGCCGGTCGTGCCCGTTTATCCGGCGGTGACGATGCTTCCGAATGGAGAAAAGCACTTGAATATGCGAATGAAGTACTGGCTTTGAACGGAAGTGTTTATTCACTTCAGGCCAAAGTATGGGATGTGTTCAACCCGGAAACAGATGCTACTTTGTATAATAATGAACTGATTTTTACCGTACGTTCCAGTCAGGATATACCTTCCGGTAGTTCCGACATCGGTATGAACTTTACTCCGTGGGATTACGATATGGGATGGAACCTGTTCAGCGTTCCTTTGGAACTGACCTGGAAGTTCGATAAGGCAGATGAACGTTATTCTGAATTACTGGTGACTCAGTTCAGGAATGTATATGATAACGATGCAACTCCGAAGCCCAGATATTATCAGATCCCCGAATCGATAGAAAAGGTAGGTACAGTATATGCAGACTCAGAAACGCAGACAATTAACGAGCTGGGTGCTTCCTATACTAAAAAGTATAAATATCTTCGCCCGGGTACCTATAATTATAATACCAAGAATAATATGCCGATGCTTCGTCTTGCCGATATTATTCTGTGTAAAGCGGAGATCCTGAACGAACTGAACGGTCCGACACAAGAAGCTGTCGACCTGATTAACCAGATCAGAAGCCGTGCATTCCAGGATGACGCCCATAATTTGTCGCTGGCTTCTTATTCTTCGAAAGAGGCATTACGCGATGCGATTTGTGATGAACGTCTGTTGGAACTGAACAATGAAGGCGTACGCCGTCCCGACCTGATCCGTATGGGATTATGGAAAGACCGCCTGAATAAATATATAGCAGCCATAAAGTTGAAATCCGAATGGCGGCAGAAGAATTCGAAAGATCCGAACGCTGATTATACCTCTGAATGGAAAGTATACCCGCAGGATTTGACGGATAACGATATCAGGCGCTATTTCCCGGTTCCTAAAAGGGAACTGGACCTGAATCCGGACCTAGCTAATTGCAGAAGTTTTTCTAAATGATAATTGATATACGGATAGGCGCCTGTTTTACGGGTAGCCTATCTGTCAGTTTAATACCATAACGATAAAACAGACCGAATATGAAGAAGGATATATGCCTACTTATTTGTTTGATGTTCATTGTATGTACAATGAATGTATATGCACAATCTCCTAAGAAAAAAGTCTGGAACTTTAAAGATTTGGAGGGATGGGTTTATGCACACCAGGACGATAACCCGGACGAGCAGTGCCTATTGGAGAAGGGGAAACTGCGTATCTTCACGAGAGCCGGTTCGTGGGATAGGAAAAAGGTACGTACGGCAGATAAAATATATACAACCGGACGTTATACCTGGAAAACGTATATTCCGCAAATGGGTAAAGGAGACCAGGCTAGTGTCGGCTCCTGGATCTATTGTGATGATCACCATGAAATAGATTTTGAAGTAGGATACGGAAAACAGGAAGTCCGGGATGAATTGGGGGCTGGTCCGGATGAAATGATCGCTTACATGACCACGCAGGACCATCCGTTCAAATCTGTTCCCGTGAAGATAAAAACAGGGTGGCATATTTTTGAAATCGATCTTACCTTGGTAGACGGCAACTATAAGGTGGACTGGCTGATAGATAAAAAGATTGTCAGTACGGTACAACAAACCTTCGGTAAAGAGTATGCTTTTTATATTTTTTGTAGTGTAGAGAATTTGAAATTCATAGGAGACCATCAGCCGACACAGGACAACTACGGTCTTTTTGATTATGTGAAATACCACTATCATGAATGATTGCGTATCCATCCGTCTAATATAAATATAATCCCGTGAGAAATATAGTAACTATCTTGATTGTCATTCTTTATACTATGGGGCTGGGTGCCTGTAGTCATGATCTGGAGTTGATAAGTGCCGGAAAGAGTGATTATGTGATTGTGATTCCCCAGTCTCCGACAATGACAGAGCAGAGGGCGGCAAAGGAACTGAACGAATACCTGGATAAAATGGCAGGTGTCATGCTGCCGGTCGTGGAAGACAATGCGGCTCCTGCAGAGTGTGAGATTTCGATCGGAAATACCAACAGGATCATTCCGTTAGCTATTTCGTCGGATAAATTGGAGCAGGATGGTTTTTATATTAAAACGAATGGGCGTAAACTCTATATAATGGGTGGGAACAGCTACGGTACCCTTTACGGTGTTTATGAATTGTTGGAGAAATATCTGGGATGCAGAAAATATACGCCGACAGTGGAAGTCGTTCCACAACGTACTACTGTTACGCTACCAGTAGATATAGACGATTGGCAGGTTCCGGCCATTACCTCCAGGAATATGTTGTATGTCTGTGCCAACGACAATGCTTTTTTTGATTGGCTGCGTTTGACACAAACCCCTACCAGTTGGGTCGATAGGGGCAAATGGGGGCTTTGGGTACATACATTCGGTACGTTGGTTCCACCGGAAAAGTATTTTAACCGTCATCCTGAATATTTCGCGATGAATGAAAAGGGAGAGCGGGTCCCTTCACAGCTTTGCCTGAGCAATCCGGAGTTACTCGATGTTCTTTGTAAAGAACTGGATTCCTGCATGTCTGAAAAACCGGAAGCCTTGTATTGGTCAGTGAGCCAGAATGACAATTACAATTACTGTAAATGCGATGCTTGCCAAAAGGCCTATGAAGAGGAGGAAAGTCCTTCCGGTTTACTGATTCGGTTCATCAATAAAGTGGCGGGACGTTATCCGGATAAGATAATCTCGACTTTGGCATATCAGTTTACCCGCAAGGCGCCTAAACTGGCAAAACCGGCAGCTAATGTGAATATTATGTTTTGTAATATCGAATGTAACCGCAGCAAGCCTATACCGCAGGACACATTGAGTGCCGGTTTCAGGAAAGACATGGACGACTGGGCGAAGATTTCCCGGAATATCCTGCTATGGGATTATATCGTTCAATTCAGTAACTTATACACTCCTTTTCCTAATTTCAGAACGTTGCAGCCTAATATGCAATATTTCGCGGGCAACCATGTGACCTCCGTTTTCTCGCAGGGAAATCCGGAACCTGCTGGAGAGATGTGTTACCTGCGGGCATATGTCGCTGCTAAACTGTTGTGGAACCCGGACTGTGATCTGGATGCCGTGATAGACGACTTCCTCGCCGGGTATTACGGCAAAGCCGGTCAATATATCAAAGAGTATATGACCCTGTTGCACGATAATCTGGAGAAAAGCGGAGAAGAATTGAGTATTTTCGGAAATGCCCTGACACCCATCAACGGTTATTTGTCTCCGGAAAATCTGGATGCTTATAACAAGTGTTTTGACAGGGCGGAAGCTGCAGTTTCAGGGGATAAAGAATTGACTGCCCGTGTGCAGTTTGCCCGTCTGCCTGTTATTTTTACCGAGTTGGAACAAGCAAACCTGATGCCTGTCGGCAAACATGGATTCCTTGTAGAGGGAGAAGACGGAAGCTTGTCTGTAAACGGAGAGTTCCTTCATAAATTGGATCATTTTATCGTTTGCTGTAAAGAGAACCACACGCGCCGTCTGTGTGAATGGATGACGCCTGTCGATGAATATAAAGAGGAAATGACGGATATTCCCCAACAATATCTGAAATTTTTGGCGAAAGGAAACAAGGCGCTGGGTAAACCGGTAACAGTAAACCTGCCGCTTACCCAATACCGTGCGAAGGGAGCCCTTTCACTGACGGACGGCATGTTGGGGGGCCGGAATTACAATGAGAACTGGCTGGGTTTTAAACATGATGATTTTGAAATAACGGTCGATCTGGAAAAGAACGAAACCGTTTCGGAAGTAGACGCCCGTTTCATTCAATCTATTCTTGACCGCCTGTTTCTTCCGGAAGGCATGGAGGTATCTGTTTCTTCCGACAACCGGACGTATAAGCCGGTCGGACAGACGGAGAATAAGATGGACCGGAAGAAGAATTATAAAACAAAAGTGTTCGGGGTAAGGTTCGCACCTTGTGAGGCCCGTTATATAAAAGTTAAGGTTAAAGTAGTGCCGGTCTGTCCTATGTGGCATCGGGATGCCAAAAGCGATGTATGGACCATGCTGGATGAAATAGCCATTCGTTAATCAATAAATTTAATAGTATGAATTTTACGAAGTATTTGTGTATGATGTTATTGCTCGCTTTCGTAGCGTGTAGTGATGAACCGGAAGGAGAAGTGGCTCCGACAGAATTGATCCGGTCGATACAGGTTTCTCCTCAATCGGATAATGTATTGAGGATGGATGTCAATATAGAATTTAAACAGGGAGTAAACTATCAGATCGAATATTGGAAGAACGACGACGAAACATCGAAAAAGACGACCGTTTTGGCAGAGTCTGACGGCTCTGCAACTTCGACATTGGTCTTGCTGGAGCCGGAAACTCAATATACATTTAAGGTACAGGCCTCTACAGGCAGTGCATCGACTGTTTCCGACGAGTATAAATTTACGACAGCCTCGTTGCCTGCAGGTGTCCCCGTCTATTCGATGCCGATTAATAAATTGGAAGAAAGCCTTCCCGGATATATTCTGTTGATGAAGACAGACCGGCCCGGGTATATTACGATGGTCGATACCGAAGGGAATGTGGTATGGTATCAGAATATGGAGAAAGCTGTACGTGTGGCGAATTTCGATGAAAAGACAAATACGATCTGTTGCATTATCGGGGCTTATGCCGAAAAGGATTATACAGGGAATGAGATGGTCGTCATGGATCTGACCGGCAAGAAACTACTGGATAAAGTATTCGATAAGTTCTATGCCCACCATGATATCCGTCGCATGCCGGACGGGAACCTGATATTGGTCAATTATACACCTAAGACATTCGACCTTACCGAACGTGGAGGAGGTAAGGAGGAAACTGTATGGGGAGACGGTTATACCATCTTTGATATGGAAGGTAACAAGCTGGAGGAATGGGATTGTTTCGGCGAGTTGCACCCGGCAGACGATCCTAATATTATGGAGATGGTGCCGGTCACCAGCGTATTGGAAAATCCGATCTGGTATAAAGACGACTGGTTGCATGCCAATTCCGTTAACTTTGACTCGGAAGGGAATATTTATATGTCTTTCAACTGGAGAAGCGAGTTGTGGAAGATAGAAAGATCGACAGGAAAGGTCTTGTACCGGGTGGGTAAAGACGGGAATGTGGATATGCCTGAAATGGGATATGCCAATGGCATGCACTGTGTGGAACCTTTGAAACCGGACGAGGTGCTGGTTTTTGATAATGGCATCAGCTCACATCTTTCCCGTGCATTGATCTATGCTGTCGATGAAAAATCCCGGAAAGCAGATGTTACGATGGAAGTGACCTTGCCGGAATACAGTTCCCCGTATATGAGCAATGTCCAGATATTGAACGAAAACTTACTGATGTTCGGCTCGACACAAACGAGCACTGTGGTCTTTACGGATAAAAAAGGAACGGTGTTACGTACGATTTTAGGCTTACATCAGTCTTACAGATCTGTTTATATTCCAAAGATAGAATATTAAAGTTATTATCATTGATTAATATGAACTATAATACTATTATAGAGCAATTTGTCTTTACAGCTGTACTTTAAAAAGCGGTAGTCTTTTCTTGACAGCGCATTTTCTCGTTTTAAACGGACCTCAAATTCGTTTAAAACGAGTCTCCAGTTCGTTTAAAACGAGAAAAATCTTGTTTAAAACGAAATTTGCCTCGTTTAAAACGAGTTTTACGGGTTCTTCGGGATTGTAGAGAATATATATCCCAATAAGCTTTTAAATGTGGGTAGAATTTTGTAATATTGCTTATTACTAACTTTAATAGGTAAGGTTATGGAAAAGCAGACGTTTAGAAAGAGAATAGTGACTCCAAAACATGTCGCGATAGCGGTTAGTATGCTTATCCTTTTTGGATTACTGTATTTGAATGAGATACGGCAGCCGGCTGCTTATATTCTGATCCTTGTTCTTATTGTTCCTGCATTATATCCTTATAAGATAGATAAAGGCTATCTGACACAAGGTAATTTTGTGGCGATCCCGATAAAAGATATAGAAAAGCTTTTTGTCAAGCAGTCGGGTAGTGTAGTGATCTATTATGCGAAGCCCTATAAAGACAAGGAGTACACCAACACGGTACACCCGGTCGATACCGAAGGTTTTGTGGCCGCTTTACAACAAGTAAATGAAGAAATGACTATCTTGCGCGAAAATTCGTGAAATGGATAGAGTCTTTAAATCTAAGATCGGGTGGTGGTACCATCTGTTGATCATTGTGTTGGCAGTTTTGTGCGTCGTATCCCTGCTGCATCAGAATGTGGCGGCAATTGTTACTACATTGGTTGCCAGTGCATTGACTTTGCATGTGTTTTTCAATACGTACTATGTGGTTACGGCAGACGGTATGTTGTTGCTCCGTTGTGGTTTCTTTCCTAAAAAGGAAATCGCCATTGCCGATATAGAAGCGCTACAACCGTCTATTCTCCCTGTTTTTAGCTATTCTTTATCCCTGGATCGGATTGTGATCTGGAAAGAAGGCAAAATGTGGATGCTGATATCCCCGCAGAATGAAAAAGAATTTGTAAAGCTGCTGAAGAAATTCAATCCGGATATCGAGATCAGGCGCAATGAAGGAATCCAAATATAAAACTTAATTAAATCTGATAACATGAAATACGATGTTGCTATAATTGGCGGGGGACCTGCCGGTTATACGGCTGCTGAAAAAGCGGCAGCGAGTGGACTGTCCACTGTGTTGTTTGAAAAGAACGCGTTAGGCGGTGTTTGCCTTAATGAAGGCTGTGTTCCTACGAAAACACTTCTTTATTCGGCTAAAGTGTATGATACCATAAAACATGCACAGAAATATGCTGTTAAGGCAGAGAATCCGACTTTCGACTTCCCTAAGATTATTGCCCGTAAAAATAAGGTTGTAAAGAAACTGACCGCCGGTATCCGTATGAAGATGACGGAACATGGTGTCGTAGTTGTTGTTGGGGAAGCGGAGATAAAAGGACGTGCAGCTGACGGTACAATCTCTATCGCCTGTGGTGAAGAAACGTATGAAGCAGCAAACCTGCTGTTGTGTACGGGATCGGAAACGGTTATTCCTCCTATCCCCGGTCTGGCGGAAACCGATTACTGGACCAGCCGTGAAGCCCTGCAAACAAAAGAGCTTCCTGCTTCTCTAGTTATCATCGGAGGTGGTGTGATCGGTATGGAGTTTGCCTCTTTCTTTAATAGCATGGGAACCGAAGTTCATGTAGTCGAAATGCTGGATAAGATACTAGGTCCGATGGATAAGGAGCTTTCTGAAATGCTTCAGGCTGAATATGCCAAGAGAGGCATTCAATTTTATCTGAGCCATAAAGTGACGGCTGTCCACGAAGGTGAAGTGACTGTTGAGAAAGATGGAGAAAGTTTTGTGATCAAGGGTGAAAAGGTCTTGCTGAGTGTAGGCCGCCGGCCGGTGACGAAAGGGTTCGGACTGGAGACTTTATCGCTTGAACCTTTCCGCAATGGCATAAAAGTCAATGAATATATGCAGACATCTCTTCCGAATGTCTATGCCTGTGGCGATATCACGGCATTCTCCCTGCTGGCTCATACGGCAGTCAGTGAGGCGGAAGTGGCGATTAAACATATCCTGGGCAAGGCGGGAGCCGGTATGAGCTATAAAGCAATTCCGGGTGTAGTCTATACCAATCCTGAAATAGCCGGCGTAGGTAAGACGGAAGAGGAATTGCAGGCGGACGGAATCCCTTATACCGTAAAGAAACTGCCGATGGCTTTCTCCGGTCGTTTTGTGGCGGAAAATGAGCAGGGTAACGGTGTATGTAAACTGATCCTGTCGGAAGACGAGACAGTGATAGGAGCGCACCTGCTGGGTAATCCGGCTTCCGAGCTGATCGTTATTGCAGGTATTGCCATTGAAAAAGGTATGACGGCTGAGGAACTGAAGTCGATCGTATTCCCGCATCCGACAGTCGGTGAAATTATAAAAGAAGCATTATAATACAGTTCTTTATATATGTAAATGTCCCGATCATTCAAGTGATGGTCGGGATATTTTATTTTAGAAGTATTGATTTTATCCCTACCTTTGCGCGAAATAAAAAGTAGATGGATCTGTTTGAAGGATATGTAGGCATTCGTTTGTGGGACGGACAGCTGGTGGATGATGTCATATTCACGCTGCTGCTATCCTTGTTGATTGCCTTTGCCATAATATTCCGGTCTAATTTTCAGCATTTTGTAAAGATGATGAAAGATGTGGTATATCTGAAAGAACGGCAGAACCTGTTTGATGAAACGGCCGGGAAGCGTGGTTCTTTCTTTCGTAATTTCATGACATTCCAGGCGTTGCTACTTTGTAGTATCGCCTTGTTTTCGATAGCCCGGACAAGGGAAATGGTCAGTTACGTGGACGGGAAAGAGGTTTTGCTGGCAATTACGGCCATTTTGGGTGTGCTGTTCCTGTTCTATCAGTTCAAACAACTGAGTTATTATCTGTTGGGATTCGTTTTTGCAGTGCCTGAGAAGTACAAGTTCTGGAAGAAAAATTATAATGCCATTATGGGAGCGTGGGGCATTTTGTTATATATTCCGGTCGTTTGGTTGATGTTCGTAGGAAGTAAAACATTGGCTCCCGTGATAATGTTTTGTATTTTCTATTTTTTGTGCCGTTTTGTAATAATTTATAAGACAATACGTATATTTCACAAGAATAATATCGGACTTTTGTATATTAGTTTGTACCTTTGCACCCAAGAAATCTTACCCCTCATATTTTTGTACGAAGGTATGATTTTTTTGTATAACTTTATTGAGACGAGTACTCTATGGCATTGAACATCAAAAAGTTGCTGGTATCACAACCGAAGCCTGCATCCGAGAAGTCACCGTATTTCGACATTGCAGAGAAATATGGGGTCGAGATCGACTTCCGTCCTTTTATCAAAGTTGAAGCTCTTTCTTCCAAAGAGTTCAGACAGCAGAGAATTTCTATTCTGGACTATTCGGCGGTAATTTTTACTGCGCGTACAGCTATTGACCACTTTTTCCATTTATGTGAAGAACTACGTGTCACTATTCCGGAAACAATGAAATATTTCTGTATGACGGAAGCTATTGCAGTTTACCTTCAGAAGTATATTGTATACAGGAAGCGTAAAATATTTTTCGGTCAGACTGGAAAGCCTGAAGATCTGGTGACTGTTATTGCAAAACATGCAAAGGAAAAATATCTGGTGCCGGTTTCTGACGTGCATAAGGATGATTTGTTGAGTTTGCTTGAAGCTAAAAAAATCAGCTATGTAAAGGCGGTTATGTATAGAACTGTTAGTAACGAATTTGCTAAAGATGAGAAATTCGATTACGATATGTTGGTATTTTTTAGTCCTTCAGGTATTTCTTCTTTGTTGAAAAATTTCCCGGATTTTAAGCAGGAGGATATCAAAATCGGGTGCTTCGGACCTACGACGGCAAAAGCTGTTAAGGATGCCGGTCTTCGATTGGATGTGGAAGCGCCCACACCTGAAGCTCCTTCAATGACAGCTGCTTTGGATTTATATCTGAAGAAAGAGTTGGGTGGAAACAAAAAGAATGGAAAATAGAAGGTATACCCTTTCAAAAGAAGAACGCCTGTCGTGGAAACGTTACATTGACCTGTTATTTGAAAAAGGACAATCATTTGTGGCGTTTCCACTACGGGTCGTTTATTTACCGCTGGAGGAAGAGATGTCTGCTCCTGTCTCTATCCTGATCAGCGTCCCCAAGAAAAAATTCAAACGTGCCGTAAAACGAAACCTGATCAAACGTCAGGTACGTGAAGCCTACCGGGTACGTAAATACGATCTGATCGATCCGTTGACAGAAAAAAACAAGCGCATGCTGATTGCTTTCCTTTATGTGGATAAAGAGATCCATCCTTTTACGGATATGGAGAAGGCGATGACGAAAGCGATCCGGATATTGCGCGAAAAAGAATAATGAAGAAATTCTTTACTGCACTGCTCCTGTTGCCGGTCTATTTCTATAAATATTGCATCTCACCTATGACACCGGCTTCGTGCAGGTATACTCCTACCTGTTCCGAATATGCTGTGCAGGCCCTCAAAAAGTATGGTCCAATAAAAGGCCTTTACTTGGCTGTAAAACGTATACTTCGATGCCATCCCTGGGGGGGAAGCGGATATGATCCCGTACCGTAGATTATGAATTATTACGATATACATGCGCATCATCCGGCTATCGATCCCGAGGATGTTACAATCATCAACAGGATTATAGGAAATGAAAAGGAAGAAAACTCTTTTTCCGGGCAATGGTGTTCGGTAGGTATCCATCCGTGGTATATATATAATAATGTACAAGGACAATTTCTCCGTTTGGAGTCAGCAGTCTTGTGTCCCTCTGTAGTAGCTGTCGGTGAGGCCGGATTGGATAAATTGTCAGAAACACCATTGGATATTCAGTCGGATGTATTTGCAAAGCAGGCCGCTTTGGCGGAAAGGAGCGGTAAACCGCTTATTATTCATTGCGTAAAAGCATGGGATGAATTGATTATGCAGAGGAAATCGATGAAACCCCGTGTCCCCTGGATTATTCATGGTTTCCGTGGAAATGGCATATTGGCTCAACAACTGCTTAAACAAGGCTTTTTCCTGTCTTTCGGAGAGTATTTCAATCAACAGGCCTTACAGGCAGCATGGCCGGATCGTTTGTTTGCAGAAACAGATGATGCGGCAATCGATATTCGTTCGGTTTATCGGAAAATGGCATCCTCTTTGTGTATATCCCTTGAAGAGCTTACAGCTACATTGGAAAAGAATGTACAGAATGTATTTCTTTTATCCGTTAATTCCCGGAACAAGGGATACTAACCCTTGCTGTATCAAATAATTGTCAATTGTCAATTATCAATTCTCAATTTTAAGTCGTACCTTTGCCCGCATTCAATATAAACCTATAATTAAAACGATGAATTTTGTTGAAGAATTAAGATGGAGGGGCATGATTCATGATATGATGCCCGGAACAGAAGAGCAGTTACAGAAAGAAATGACTTCTGCGTACGTAGGCATTGACCCGACGGCCGATTCATTACATATCGGACACCTTGTTAGTGTCATGATGCTGAAGCATTTGCAGCGTGCCGGACACCGTCCTATCGCTCTGGTCGGTGGTGCCACCGGTATGATCGGAGACCCTTCAATGAAGTCGGCAGAGCGTAATCTGCTGGATGAAGTAACACTTCGTCACAATCAGGAAAGTATTAAAAAGCAGTTAGCTAAATTCCTGGATTTCGATTCGGATGCTCCTAATGCAGCCAAGTTGGTAAACAACTATGACTGGATGAAGGATTATTCATTCCTGAACTTTATCCGTGATATCGGTAAACACCTGACTGTTAACTATATGATGGCTAAGGATTCTGTAAAGAAGCGTCTTAGCTCCGAATCAAGCGTAGGTATGTCCTTCACTGAGTTCTCTTATCAATTATTGCAGGGATACGATTATCTGTTCCTGTATCAGAATGAAGGTTGCCGTTTGCAGATGGGTGGTTCCGATCAGTGGGGTAACATTACTACCGGTACGGAATTGATCCGTCGTAAAACAGGTGGTGAAGCATTTGCCCTTACTTGTCCGTTGATCACGAAAGCAGACGGTGGTAAGTTCGGTAAGACAGAATCCGGTAACGTATGGTTGGACCGTCGTTATACCTCTCCTTATAAATTCTACCAGTTTTGGTTGAATGTAAGTGATGCGGATGCGGCAAGATATATCAAGATATTTACGGATCTGAGTAAAGAAGAGATCGCTGCCCTGGAAGAAGAACAGGCAGCTGCTGCTCATCTTCGTCCTTTGCAGAAACGTTTGGCGAAAGAGATCACTGTGATGGTTCACTCTCTGGAAGATTACGAAGCTGCTGTTGAAGCTTCCAATATCTTGTTCGGTAACTCTACTTCTGAAGCTTTGAAGAAGCTCGATGAAGATACTTTGTTGGCCGTATTTGATGGTGTTCCGCAGTTTGAGATCAGTCGTGACGAGTTGAGTGCCGGCGTAAAGGCAATCGACCTGTTCACTGAGAAAGCAGCCGTTTTTGCATCTAAAGGTGAAATGCGTAAGCTGGTACAGAGTGGTGGTATCAGTATTAACAAAGAGAAATTGGCTGATGCTGAAACTGTTATCGACTGTTCTTCTCTGTTGGATGAAAAGTATTTGTTGGTTCAGAGAGGTAAAAAGAATTATTATTTGTTGATCGCGAAATAATACTGAACAAGCAATCGTTCCAGCAATATTAAACGAAAGGAACACAATTATCAAATGAAAGAAGCATATATGTGCTTTATTCGTTTGATATATATCAAACGCAAAAGTGTTCGAATACAAATTAGTGCAAGATGCTGGAGATTGGAATGGCGATAGCTATATTCCTATAAGGAAGAAAAAATAGAAAAAATGCTTGCAGGGTAAGAATTTATTCTTACCTTTGCATCGCTTTAAATAAAGCGCCGGATTGTCTCATGGTGTAATGGTAGCACTACAGTTTTTGGTTCTGTCTGTCGAGGTTCGAATCCTCGTGAGACAACAGATCAAGCTCTGAATCTTTTGATTCGGAGCTTTTTTTATTTCAATCTGTCTAATTTGTATATGTGTTCTTATTATCTTTGCGTATATGTATCCAGTAGATATACAAAAAGTAAGAGAGGGGGATCACGTCGTTTTCAGATCTTTTTTTGAATGTTTCTATCCGAAATTAATGGCTTTGGCTTGCCGTTTTGTGGATGAACACGTTGCGAAAGATTTGGTGCAGGACGTATTTGCCCTTTATTGGGAACAAAAGCAGATGATTGATGCGGAGAATATACAATCGTTTCTCTATAAATGGGTACAAAATAAATGTTTGAATCATATCAAGCACCAGATGGTTGTGGAAGAATATGAAGCACGTGTGCAGCTTGCAGAAGCACGGATAGCTTTTCTTAATAACAGAGTCGATTCTAATGATGTATTGAAACAAGTAATTAATCAGGACCTTCGTGAATTGATCGAAATTTCCGTGAATAAACTCCCTCCTAAAACTGCAGAAGCATTTCGTTTATGTTATTATCATGATCTGCCTCATAAAGATATAGCAAAAGTGATGGATATATCTGTGCGTACGGTGGAGACTCATATACGTAATGCAGTTCTTTTTCTTCGGAAGGATTTGAAAGATCTATTACTACTTTCTATTTTATTTTTTAATTAATCTGATTTTTTTTGAAATAGACTACGTAGTTTTACTCTCTTCAGTTGTCTTCTTTATATAAAGCGCAAGATATATGAATGAAGATTTATTAATACGTTATTTAACTCATCGTTGTACCCCTGTTGAAATAAAGGATGTTAATAAATGGGTTGCAACTGATCAGACGAATGCCGATTGGTTGTTTGAAATGGAGCGTATTTGGAGTTTGAAGAACGAATTGCGTTTTTCCCATAAGAGAGAGATAGAGGATGCATATAAACTGTTTTTATTTTCCCTGCAAAAGAGCTCTTCCTACAAAAAGGATTATCCCCCAAAACGATCGTTGTCATTCTCTTGGTTGAAATATGCTGTGGCTATTTTCCTTATTGGGCTGTTGAGTATGAATTTGTATCTGATGTTTGATGAAGAAGAGGTACGCATGAACGAGATAGAAGTGCCAAACGGGCAACGAGTATCCTTAGTCTTATCCGACGGAACACGAGTTTGGCTCAATTCCCGCAGTAAATTTACTTATCCGTCTGTTTTTGCTGCAAAAAGCCGTAATGTAAAACTGGAAGGAGAAGGTTTCTTTGAAGTTGCTCATAATAAAAAAATACCTTTCATCGTACAGTCTGATTTGGTTTTTGTGCGTGTGTTGGGTACGAAATTTAATATGAAAGCATACCTGGATGAACCGTCTTCTGTTACTTTGTCCGAGGGTAAGGTTGAGGTGGTGACTAATGATAATACCCATCAAATGATATTGAAGCCGAATGAGCAGGCAACTTATACGAAAGAAGCCGGATTTGTGAAAGCTCAGGTTCTGAATGCAGAAGTAGCTCGGTCATGGACGTTGGGAGAGGCCGCTTATATAAATAAGAGACTGGATGAGATTACCAGTGATCTTGAGCGGAAGTTCAATGTGCGTATTCATATAAAGGACAAATCGTTAGCCTCGGAAATATTTACCTGTCGTTTTAAAGAGGGGGCAACTATAGAGCAGGTACTGACTCTGTTGAAGGAAACACGCGATTTAGATTATATCATTAAAGGTGATCAGATACAAATTTATAAACCTATAAAATAAGAAGCCTATGGGATAAACACAAATGTAAGAATGAAGAACCGAAGATGCGGCAAACATCCCCGGTTCGGATTAAGCAAGTAACGTATTAGAGACTACCTAAATTTATTACTAACTAATCATTTACAAATGTATGAATTTTATTAAGAAAAGCACGCCATGCGATGGGTGGAAATCCTCATGGCTCCGAAAAAGTCTATTTATTATGAGATGTATCTTATTCTTTTTATTATTAGGTACATTGCAAATCACAGCAAGTGTTACTTATTCACAGTCAGTAAAACTTTCTTTGAATATTGAAAACTCTTCCGTGCAGGAAGTTCTTTCAATTATTGAGCAGAAAAGTGCCTTTTATTTTACTTATAATTTGAAACAGATCCAGGCGGATCGGAAAGTGTCCGTTACAGCGAAGGATGAATCGGTTACTGATATTCTTGACAAACTGTTTGCCAGTGAAGGTATAAAATATGTCATTAATGGAAAACATATTGTTTTGTATAAGGCGGAAACCAATACTCAACCTATACAGAATCAAAATACGAAAACGATAACAGGAGTTGTAACCGACATGAATGGAGAGCCTGTTATTGGAGTAAATATAGTGGAGAAAGGGACAACGAATGGAACGGTAACAGATATTGATGGACGTTTTACATTACAAGTATCCCCGTCTTCTGTTCTGCAGATATCTTTTATCGGTTATGTAGAACAGAGCATAACCGTAGGATCTGAAACCTCTTTCTCTATTAAATTACAAGAAGATACACAGAAGCTGGATGAAGTAGTTGTTGTGGGATATGGTAGTCAGAAAAAAGTAAATCTGACAGGATCGGTTGCAACAGTCAACTCCGAGTTTTTGTCCAACCGTGCCATTTCGAATGTCTCTCAGGGCCTACAAGGTTTGGTTCCGGGTATGACTGTTACGAATAGTGGTGGTCAACCGGGTATGGATGCTGGTAAGATTCTTATTCGTGGTGTCGGTTCTTTTAATGTTTCTACTCCGATGGTATTGATTGATGGAATCGAAGGTGACATGAATATCGTGGATGCGCAGGATATAGAAAGTATATCCGTTTTGAAAGATGCCGCTTCAGCAGCTATATATGGCTCAAAAGCAGCTAATGGGGTTATACTTATTACTACAAAACGAGGGAAGCAGGGAGCTCCGAAGATTAATTATAACGGTCTTTTCGGATGGTCGTCTCCTTCCGAATTGATGCCTCGTACCAGTTCTGCAGAATTGGCACAGCTGACTAACGAAGCAGAGTATTGGACTGCTATTTCTGAAGGTGCCACCTCCGAACAGGCTACAAAGCGTATGCCGTATTCACAGAACGACATTGAATTGTATGCTAACGGGAGTGATCCGTACGGACATCCTAATACAGACTGGAATAAGCTGTTCTTTGTCGGTTCCGGATTTACCAACCGTCATAATGTAAGTGTCGGAGGGGGAACGGAATGGGTAAACTACCGGACTTCGCTGGGATATACTAAACAAGAGGGCATAGTGAAAAATGCGTCCAACAGGCAGTTTAATTTGCGTGTGAATCTGGATATGAAAATCACGGAAAGATTAAAATCCAGAATCAATCTGGATTATGTCAATTCGTTGATCCAGGAACCGACAAACCCGATTTCCTGGGATTCAGGAACAAGTGAACAGACTTATCGGCAGGTAAATAGAATATCGCCTATGGTCCCTTATAAAAATGAAGATGGTACCTATGGGACGATCAGCGACGGTAATCCGATTGCTTTCCAGGATCTAGGGGCAAAAGGTGAAAAACAAAACGATTATGTAACAGCTTTTGCTGAGTTCTCTTATGATATTCTGGATGGACTCGTTGCGAGGGTTAATGGCTCATATTATACACAAAATCAAGATTATAACTTATATAGAAAAGAACTTCAGTATAATGAAGCCAAGTATGATGGTCCAACACAATATACACAGTCTTACTACACGAATAATCGTACACAGATGGATGCTATGTTGACTTACGACAAGACGTTTATAGAAAAACATACGGTTAATTTGTTGGCAGGTTTCCATTCTGAATTGTATAAATACAAAGAGACAAAAGCCTACAGAAAAGATTTTCCTTCTACGGATGTAACTGATCTGAACGGTGGTTCGGTTGTCGGAATGACTAATAGCGGATATACCCGTGAACTTGCTATGAATTCGTTCTTTGCAAGAGCCAAATATAATTTTGATAATAAATATTTGTTCGAAGGGAATATCAGAGGTGACGGTTCTTCCCGTTTTGCCGAAGGATATAGATGGGGCTGGTTTCCATCTTTCTCCGGAGCATGGCGTTTGTCTAATGAGGACTTTATGGTTGGTGTACGAAACTTTGTTGATGATATGAAGATCAGAGCCTCCTGGGGAGTACTTGGGAATCAGGAAATCCCAAACGATTATTATCCGTACATCAATACCTATTCTACTTCTCCCAAATATCCTTTTGGCAATGTGATCAATACAGGAGCTGCACAGACAGCTAATAAGATCAACGACCTGTCATGGGAAACAACTTATACTTGGGGGATAGGTTTGGATATGACCCTCTTGAATTCACTGTCGGTGACCCTTGATTGGTATAACCGTAAGACAACCGGTATTTTGATGCAGGTTAATGTTCCTACTACGTTTGGTTACGGAGGGTATTATGACAATATTGGAGAGATGAGTAATAAAGGTCTTGAAGCTTCTTTGAATTATAATAAGCAGATTGATCAGGTTGCTTTTAATGCCGGGGTTAACTTTGCCTGGAATAAAAATGAAGTATTGTCGTTGGGAGATCTCGATGACCAGAAAGGTAGCCGCACCATCACCATGGTAGGTCATCCGTACCAGGCTTTTTACGGTTATCAGTCTGATGGAATCTTCCAGACAAAGGAAGAAATAGAAAAAGCTCCTAAATATACGATGATCGACAATGCCCGTTTGATCCCTGGGGATATCAAACTTGTCGATCGGAATAATGACAATATCATCGATGAAAAGGATAAGATCATCCTGAACTCCGAAAATCCTAAATTTACATTTGGAATCAATTTGGGAGCTAAATGGAAATGGTTCGATGCATCTTTATTTTTCCAGGGAGCAGCCGGTGTTGCCCGTTATTTTACGGATGAAATGTACGGTGAATTTAATGGTGATTCAGGGCATCCATCTAAGTTATGGCTGGATAGGTGGACACCTGAAAATCCAACGAACAAGATGCCGCGTGCTTCCAAATTCAGAACATATAATATGCCGGAAGTAACCACTTCCGATTTCTGGTTGGTGAATACGAATTATTTGCGCCTGAAAGATGTGCAGGTTGGTTTCACATTTCCTAAAACATGGTGTAACAACATGAAGATCACCTCGGTCCGTGTTTATTACAGTGGACAAAATATGTTGACTATCAAGAAATGTCCAGAAGGTATCGATCCGGAAGCTCCGAGCGGCTGGGGTGCGTATTACCCACATATAACAACTAATTCTGTTGGAATTTCTATTACATTATAAAGATTAATCGTATGAAAAAGATATTATATATATTCATTATAGGTCTTTTGGCAACATCCTGTTCTCTGGATCGTGCGCCCAAAGATTCTTTGTCAACTGCAACTTTCCCAAAAACAGAGAAAGATATTGAAATGTTAGTGATCGGTTGTTACGATGGTTATGTGGATCAGACGTTTACAGTTTATAATGATGTATTTAGCGATAACGGTTATTGTGCAATCAATACAAACTGGTCTGCCTATGCCAATGGGAAAGCGACTCATTCGAATCCGGGAATCGGATGGTTTGATTATTCATTGATTACCCGTTGTAATAATTTCCTGGCATTGACTGAAAATACGGAGATACCATTTAAAGATCCGAACAGACTGAAACAACTCAGGAATGAAGTTCGTTTTATACGTGCCTGGAGATATTATATGATGGCGACAGCGTATGGTGATATTCCACTGGTAACAGAGGTTGTTTCTACCCTTGACGAGTCTAAGATTCCGGCTTCACCGGAAACAGAAGTCGTTAAATTTATTCAGGATGAGCTGAATGAACTTTCGGCTGAAGGAGGACTGGATGTTACTCCAAAAGAATCCGGTCGTGTGACCAGAGGAGCTGCATTAGCACTTAAAATGCGTATTTGCCTTTATTATAAGCAATATGAAGAAGCAATTACCGCTGCTAATGAAATAGAAAAACTGGGTGTTTACAGTTTGTATTTAGCAGGAACGAATCCTTATGCAGATGTTTTTAAAGAAGCAAATGAAGATAACTGTGAGATTATTCTGGCAGGTAAGAAGGTAGAGAACGATTACAGGAATCAAACAATTATCGAGTTCTGTAATGCGAATGATGGCGGATGGTCAGCTTTTGTCCCTGTGCAAAGTCTGGTAGATGCTTATGAGACTTCTTCCGGCCTGACAATTGAGGAAGCCGAAAAAACTGGTGAATATAATCCGGTTCATCCGTATAAAAACAGAGATCCTCGTTTTTATGCGACGATCCTGTATTCCGGAGCTGACTGGGTAAATAGTAATGGGGTATACAGGATATACAATACGCTTGACCGGACTATTGATGGAAAACCCAATAAAGACAATGCGAACGATTCGCGTAATGCTTCCCAATCGGGATATACCTGCTGTAAATATATGTCACCTCTCACGCAGTACTCCGATATAACGAACACCGGTCTTGATTTCATCGTCTTTCGTTATGCGGAAGTACTTTTGTCGAAGGCAGAGGCACTGATTGAGCTTAACAGGGATTTGGATGAAGCAACCAATCTGATTGATCAGATACGTTTGCGTGCGGGTATGCCGTTGGTTGACAGAATAAAGTATTCGACTCAAGCGTCTTTACGTGAATTATTGCGTCGTGAAAGACGGGTTGAGTTCGCTTTTGAAGGTTTGCGTCGTAGTGATATTGTCCGTTGGGGAATAGCGAAAGAAGTGCTTAACGGACCGGTCTATGCAACCAACTATGGTACCGTGATTATGGATACGAATATTCCTCAGGAAGAAAGAGCTGTTATTCAGACAGGAGAATCGAATAAAGTTGTACTGGAAATACGTTCTTTTAAGAATACTTATCTTCCTATTCCACAGTCAGAACTGGACAGGAATCCGAATCTGATTCAAACAAATTTTGAATAAACAATGATCGTATGAAATATCAGTTATTGAGAAACTTCCTGATTTCATCATTACTGCTTACTTTTCCCTTACTTCGGGCTGAAACAGCATTGAAGAACGGGGAAACGACCTCCTTCCGTGTCAGGAAGGAGGTGAAGCATCAGGTGATTGACAATTTTGGTGCGTCGGATGCATGGAGGATTGCATTTATCGGTAAATATTGGCCGGTAGAAAAGCGTGAAAAGATTGCTGACCTGTTGTTCAGTACAAAAATGGATGCGAACGGGAATCCGGTTGGTATTGGATTGAGTAATTGGAGGGTTAATATTGGTGCCGGTAGCTTTGAGAACCGTGAAAATAATGAGGTAACGAGTGTATGGAATCGTACGGAATGTTTTTTATCACCGGACGGTTCGTACGATTTTACCAAACAAGCAGGGCAACAGTGGTTTATGAAAGCTGCAAAGAAAAGGGGAGTCGATGACTTTTTGTTCTTTACTAATTCTGCCCCCTATTTTATGACAAGGAGTGGTTCGACCCTTGCACCCGACAAAGAGAAGATCAACTTGCAGGAGGATAAGTTTGCAGACTTTGCTGATTTTCTGGCGTTGACAGCTAAGTACTTTACGGACGAAGGTTATAATGTCAGGTATATAAGTCCTATTAATGAGCCTCAGATAGACTGGGGCGCCAATAAATGGCAGGAAGGTAGCTTTGCTACCAATGCAGATGCTTACAAACTTCTTGGTGAGTTGGATAAAGCAGTGACCCGTCATAAGGTTTCAACGAAAATTGTGTTTGGCGAGGCGGCAGATATGAAATATCTGTTCGATTGCGATACCAGCCTGACGATGCCGGATAACATTATCGAAGAGTTTTTTACCCGTAAAGGACGATATAATATTATGGGAATGCAAAATGTTTATAACTGTGTATCAGCCCATGATTACTGGAGTGCTTATCCAGCGGAAACTTTGGTAGGATTAAGGCAACGGATCAGTAAATCTTTAGAGAAAGCCGGCAATAAAACTAAATTCTGGGCATCCGAATATTGTATTTTGGAAAAGAATGAAGAGATATCCGGTGAACCCTCTCCTGCAAAAAGTATGAATTTGGGTTTGTATGTTGCCCGGATTATCCATACCGATCTAGCTGTCGCAAATGCCTCTGCCTGGCAGTGGTGGACGGCAGTTTCAATGGGTGAAGATGTCCCAATTCAGCTAAAGCCGAAAACAGGTTCAACAGGTGAAAGTCTGAAATATGACGGAGTGATCAGTCCTACTAAAATGCTTTGGACTACAGGGAATTTTAGCCGATTTATCCGTCCTGGTATGTGGAGGATATCTCTCGATAGGGAGCCGGATATTTCCGAGTTGGAAGCGGCTACCTCTTTAATGGGATCTGCTTATACGGATGGCGAGAAAGTTATATTGGTTTTTATCAATTATGAGGATAAGCAGAAAGAGATAAAAATCAAATGTAGTGATTCCGATAAAGGAAAAATGTATGTTACGTCAGAAGATAAGAACCTGGAGTATGTCGGAGAATATAAATTATCAAATTTGAAAATAGCTCCTAGGTCAGTGGTGACGGTGGTCATTTGATTCTGATCAATAATCAGTCTTGTGTGAATAATCTCATGGGACTGATTATTTTTATTTTGGATGGAAAAATTACTACCTTTGTTGCTTTAATTCAGGGGAGTAGCAGCATAATCATGGATAGTAAACTTTTATATCGTCTTAAAGAGGGAGACAGGGATGCTTTTAATACCGTTTACTGGCGGTATAGTCCGAAAGTATACAATACCGTTTTGTATTTGCTGAACGATTCCGATATAGCGGAAGACGTTGTGCAGGAGCTCTTCCTTACGATTTGGGAAAAGCGGGCTAACATTCAACCGGAACTTAACTTCGAAGCTTATATCTCAACCATAGCCCGTAACTTAGCTTATAGATACATAGAAGAAGCCTTTCATAAAAATCAACCGGTAGAGGAACTCAATGACATCAAACTTACCTCCAGTTCAGAAGAAGATGAGATTGAAGCCGACTCCCTGCGTGACTATATTTTCAATGTAATCTCCTCATTCCCGGAAATGCGGCGGAAAGTATTTATTATGAGTCGGTTTGAAAATCTTTCGCATGCAGAAATAGCAAACAGACTATCCCTGTCTGAACGTACGGTGGAAGCCCATATCTACCAGGCATTGAAAGAGCTTCGTAAAGTGCTGGGAAATAAAGCTGTCGCTTTCTTTCTTATCTATCTTTCTCTGTAAGATACGTTTCTGTTTCTCTCCATATTCCCTGGTGCTTGAAAATTTATTTTGTGAACTAAAGTTAAAAAATAGCATATTTTATATTTAGACTAAGTAGTAGCTGTATTTATTGAACTACTATATATAAACGAATCAATGATGAGAATAGAATTACTTCACCGTCTGATAGCAGGTACGACTACCGAAGAAGAAAATCGGCAGTTGATGGAATGGTTCCGGCAGTGTGCATCCAAAGAAGAGTTTTTTGCACTGTTTGATACTGCCTGGAAAGACAGTTCGGATGAGATGCCCAAAGATGTTCAAGAGCGTATGTATCGCCGGTTAAGTCTTCGTCTGGATGAAAAGGAGAAAGAAGTGAAAATCGTTCCGTTGCGTTCTCGTTTTTCATGGAAAATAGGACAACGGATTGCTGTGGCTTGTATAATCATTGTATTGAGTCTGCTCAATTATAATATGAACCATAAGCAAAAACAATTGTCGACACAGAATTTCATGGTCTCTGCGGAAAAAGGACAACGAGCCTTTGTTACTTTGCCTGACAGTACGAAGGTCTGGTTGAACTCCGATACAAAGATCAGTTATCCGGCTGACTATGGTATGAAAGAACGGAATGTAACATTGGTAGGAGAGGCTTATTTTGAAGTGGCAAAGAATCCGGCAAAACGCTTTGTCGTGGAAGCGAAAGGCATGCAAGTGGAAGCTTTGGGTACTGCATTTAATATTAATGCCTACAGGGATGATAATAAAATGATTGCATCGCTGTTTTCCGGCTCTGTGAGAGTCAGCTATGAAGATCATGTGGCGATTCTTAAACCGCATGAGTCTGTTAAGGTCGATCTGTTGACACGGGGATTTTTACAATATAAAGATGAAAACATGCAGGATATAGCTCTTTGGAGGGAGAATGAGATCACATTCGACGGTGAGTCTTTAGAAGAGATTACCCGTATAATGAATCGCCTGTATAATACGACCATATATATAGAGGACGAATCGTTGAAGAAAGAATGCTATGTAGGAACTATCCGGAATAACAGCCTTGAAAACTTTATCGATATTATTAACCTGACAACTCCGGTTGTGTATGAATATAAAGGAGACACTGTTTTCCTGAAAAGAAGAACTCAAACAAATATGCCTATGAGGAAGGAATGAAAGAATAAAAAAAGCGAGGTAACCCTTGATAGAGCTACCTCACAAGTACAATTTTAGCAGATATCCCATAAGTTGATACAGTCGATGTAGGAGACCGACTGTTGTTAACGGGACTCCTCTGCTTACAAAGTTACAAACATTTATTTTATCTACATCTTATTTCTAATTAAAAGAAAATTGAGTAACATGAAGCATTTATTTAAACAGACGGTTATTCTGACATTATTGTTAACCTTTCCACTGTTGGAAATCCACGCTCAGATAACCATACATATGAAAGACAAACCCGCTTCAGAAGTGGTGAAGCAAATTGAAAAAGTAAGTAAATATCGCTTTTTCTATAAAAAAGGTCTTCCCGGTATGAATACAGCTATCTCTGTTGATGCAAACGATCAGAGTATTGAAACGGTGATGGGACAGATCGCTAAACAGATTTCTGTGTCTTATACTATAAAAGGAGAAACACAGGTTGTATTGACTGAGCCGGAGTATCAAAAGAAGGCTGCCAATCAAAAAAAGTCGTTGAAGGGAACTGTAACGGATACAAACGGTGAACCGGTTATTGGGGCAAATATTATTCAGAAAGGTACAACCAACGGAGTCATTTCCGATGTCGATGGTAATTTCAACATGGATGTACCGGAAGGTTCGACTCTTGAAATTTCTTATATAGGTTATCGTCCTAAAGAAATAAAAGTAGGGAGTAAGGAAACTGTAGCTGTTACTTTAGAAGAAGATACCCAGACATTGGAAGAAATTGTTGTTGTCGGATACGGAACACAGAAAAAGATAAATATGACCGGAGCTGTTGCCCAGATTGACAATAAGGATCTGGAGAGCCGGCCTATTCAAAACCTGTCTTCCGGTATCCAGGGATTGATGCCGGGTGTAACAGTTACTTCACAGGGAGGACGCCCGGGACAGGATGGCGGATCGATCCGTATCCGTGGTGTCGGGACTTTGAACACAGCAGACCCTTATATCCTGGTGGATGGTATTGAAACAGGAACAATGAACTCGGTCGATCCGAATGATGTTGAAAGTATCTCGGTCCTGAAAGACGCTGCTTCTGCCGCAATTTATGGTTCGAAAGCTTCCAATGGTGTTATTTTGATTACTACCAAGCGTGGTAAGACCGGTAAGCCTCGTATTTCCTATAATGGATACGTCGGTATTCAGAATCCAACGAATCTGACTGAGCGTCTGAACTCTTATGATTATGCACGCCTTTATAGCCAGGTAATGGTTGCTGAAGGTTTAACGCCTCGTTTCTCAGAAGAAGAGATACAGAAATTTAAAGATGGAACAGATCCGAATTATCCGAATACGGATTGGTACGGAGAGGCTTATAGAACCGGTATCCAGCATTCTCATAACGTCAGCATGAGCGGAGGTACGGAAAATGTGAAATATATGGGGTCTGTCGGTTATCTGAATCAGAGTGGTATTTTACCGAATGCAGAAAGACAGCAGTTTAATGGCCGTACGAATTTGGATGTGCAGCTGAATCCGAGATTGGCAGTTCGTATGAATCTGGCCTATATTAAGAATGATTATTCAGATCCTACATCTTGTTATGCAGGAGGTGGATCCGGTCAGATCTTCCGTTCATTACAAGGAATGGCTCCTTGGATTGTCGGACGTTATCCGGACGGAACTTATGGTACTGTTTCTGATGGTAACCCTTTAGCATGGCTGGATTTGGATCAGACTGTTGACCGTAAAAATCAAAATTTTTCGGGAGTCCTGGCTGTAGATTATAAGGTAATGGACGGTTTGACGGCTACAGTAACAGGTTCTTATGTGAACGATCAACAACATTATCGTGATTTTCAGAAATATATCCGGTACAATGAGAATAAAGAGTCGGAGCCTAACCATTTGGATGAACGTTATTATGGTTGGCATCGGGCAACGTTTGATGCCTTATTGAATTATGATAAACAATTTGGGCTGCACAATTTAAAGGCGATGGCAGGATGGCATACGGAAAAGTATGATTATTCCTATACTAAAGCTTATCGTAAAAATTTTCCTACAAACGATTTGACGGACATTGGTGCAGGGGATGCAGCTTCCCAAACCAATGAAGGATACACCAGAGAGTTGGCAATGGTTTCCTGGTTTGGTCGTATTAATTATGATTACGCCGGAAAATATTTATTGGAAGCGAATATCCGTTCTGATGCTTCGTCCCGTTTTGCTGATGGAAATCGCTGGGGATATTTTCCATCGTTTTCAGGAGCATGGCGTTTGAGTGAAGAAAGCTTTATGGAAAGTACAAAAGACTGGTTGAATAATCTGAAGATTCGTGCTTCCTGGGGATTGTTGGGAAATCAGGATGCTTTGGACGAATATTATCCGTGGATGAGTACTTATAATCTGGATGCCAAATATCTGTTTGGAGGAGAGGTGAATACTGGGTATTATCAGAAATCTTATAAACTTTCTACTATTGGATGGGAGAAAGCCCGTACCTGGGGTATTGGTCTGGATGCAACGATTAATAATAAGATCAATATATCTTTCGATTATTATGACCGTAAAACAACAGGGATCATTATGGACGTACCGGTTCCTGCGGAATTTGGTCTGGATGCTTATAAAGATAATGTCGGTGCAATGGCCAATCGTGGAGTCGAGCTGATGGTAAGTTATAATAACTCCTGGGGCGACTGGAAGTTTGGTGCAACGGCAAATATGGCTTATAATAAGAACGAACTGCTGGATTTAGGTGGAGTCGATTATATGACTGATCCGAAAAATGAGTATAAACGTCGTGAAATAGGTAAACGGTTTAATTCCTACTATGTATATAAAGCTGATGGTTTTTTTAGTTCTGATGCTGACGCACAGGCTTATATGGATAAATATGCAGGGAAGGATGGGTATCCGTTTGGTTCGCAAAAGTTTAAGGCTGGAGATTTGATTTATAAAGATGCTAATGGCGATGGTAAAATTACGGCTGATGACCGTGTTTTGGCTGGATCGACTGATCCGACTGTTACATTTGCACTGAATCTGAATGCCGGTTATAAAGGCTTTGACTTGTCGATGCTATTTTCGGGTGCTGCAGGTGTACATCGTATGGTTGATGGAGGTTCTGTCGGTAATTTTTCCGGTGATATTTCTCATCCTGCATCTATATGGCTTGATGCCTGGACTCCGGATAATCAGGATGCAACGATGCCTCGTATATATTATATGCAAAATTCTCCAAGTGCGTCTTATAATGTCATGTCGACGTTTTGGATACAAAATACCAGTTATTTACGCATGAAGAACCTTCAGTTGGGATATACGATTCCTGCTAAAATATTGAAACCGATCGGTATCGAGAACTTGCGCGTTTATTATTCTGCAGAGAACTTATTTACGCTTGATAATATGTTTTTTGATATTGATCCGGAAAACTCAGGAACAAATGAATATCCTTTGCTTCAGACCCATTCTTTTGGGGTAAATCTGACATTCTAATCTATTTATTATCTACAATTTAAAAGAAAGTTTTATGAAACGACTATTAATATATATGCTGACAGGTGCATCGTTAATGGGCACATCCTGTTCCGATTTTTTAGATACGATTCCCCGGGATGCTTTATCTCCAAGTACGACCTGGCAGACTGAAGAAGATGCTCAAAAGTTTTTGGTTGGTTGTTATGACGGATGGGTGGATGACAGTGCGATTCTCTATTGGGATTGTGGCTCTGATTTCGGCTATAATAATTTTATACATGAAGGTTGGAGACTTATAGGTAACGGTGGTATGTCTCCGGGAAATCAGGTGGCCAATTTGTATAGTTTTAGTATGATTCGTCGTTGTAATGATTTTCTGACTAATATAGAAAATGTTGAATTTGAAGATGAAGCAGAAAAAAATGATATGATCGGTCAGGTAAAGACTATCCGTGCTTTCCAGTATTTTGATAAGAACTGGTGGTATGGTGGTATCCCTATTATCGATTCTTATTCTACTGCAGATGAAGCAAAGGTGAAACGTAATACGGAGGAAGAAGTAAAACAATATGTTTATGATGAATTGGATGCCGCCATTCCTCTATTAAAAGAAACGCCTTCAGCCAGGGGGTATATTGCTAAAGGGACAGCTTTGGCTTTGAAGATGCGTTCTGCTTTATATTATGGTGATTATGCACGTGCAAAAGAGGCTGCAAAAGCTATTATTGATATGGGAATGTACGATCTGGAGTCTGATTATTCCAGACTGTTCCTGGTAGAAGGTCAGGATTCCAAAGAGATTATCATGGCCACTCAGCATGATACGAATTTGACTTCTACCTGGGTAATAGCTACTATGTATAATAATGCAGATGGTGGTTGGTCGTCAATGGTTCCTACCCAGAATCTTGTTGATTTTTATGAAATGGATAATGGTTTAACAAAGGAGGAAGCCGGTAGCGGTTATGATCCGGTTCATCCGTTTGCCAATCGCGACCCGCGTATGGCTATGACAGTGCTTTTTCCCGGACAGGACTGGGGAGGCGGAATATTGAATACGCTGGATAAGACCGTTAACGGGGTTGCCAATCCGAATGATCCGAACGGGGTGGATAACTCTTCCAAAACCGTTTTGACCTGGGCTAAGTATTTAGGTAAAAGTGTGAATTATTATGCTGATGTGTGGTCTGCGAATGCTAATATTATCGTTTTCCGCTATGCAGAAGTTTTATTAAGTTATGCAGAAGCAGAAAATGAACTGAATGGTCCTTCTGCTGAAATTTATAACATACTGAACCGTATTCGCAATCGTGTCGGGATGCCTGATGTCGATCAGACGAAGTATAATACACAGGCAGAACTGCGTAAATTGATCCGCCGTGAACGTTCTGTCGAACTGGCTGGTGAAGGTCTTCGCCGGGCGGATATTCTTCGCTGGAAAGACGATAGTGGTAAACTGGTGGCAGAAACAGTTTTGAATGGCCCGTTGAATCGTATAACAGGAACTATCGACTATAAGGAAAGTAATCCTTATAAACGTGCGGTAGTAACAGGAACGGAATTGATCGAGCCTCGTCAATATGCATCTCATAATCGTTATTTACCGATTAAACAGGATGCAATGGATAAGAATCCGAATCTGGACCAGACTCCGGGTTATTAATTTTGTATTTGGATGAAAGCGAGGAATATCTCCGATGTCTTCTGTGTTTCGGAGATATTCCTCTTTTTTAATAAAGACCAGTGTTGTACTTGCTAAAAATAATTAGAATGAAATTACACAACCTTTTCAATATAGCATTATTGTGTTTAGCCTCTTTCCTGGTTGAGGCACAACAAGTATGGACTCCTGATAACGGAGACGGAACATTTACGAATCCTCTTATGTGGGGAGACTGGCCTGACCCCGATATTATTCGCGTCGACGATGATTTCTATTTTATATCGACCAGTATGCATTATGTACCAGGAAGCCCGATCGCAACCTCTAAAGATTTGGTTAACTGGAAAATGGTGGGATATGCCGTTGACCGATATGATGAAGATGAACGTTATGATATGCAGAACGGACAGTTATATCTGAATGGATCCTGGGCAAATACGATCCGCTATAATAACGGTAAATTTTATGTAGGTTTCTGTACCCCTTATGGGTTGGGCACGGAAACCGGACATTTTTCCATTTGTGAGGCAGATAAACCGGAGGGTCCCTGGAAACGTACTATATTCCCGGAATATCTTTACGATCCGGGGCTGTTTTTCGATGATAACGGCAAGGTATATGTGGTTCACGGGCAGGGAAAGTTACTCATTACGGAATTGAATTCCGACGTGAGGTCTGTTAAAGGAAAACCTGTTGAAATCTGGAATAAACGATTTGAGAACAGCCAGACATTCGGTAAACGTTTTGGAATGGAAGGTGCCCATATGTATAAGATTAATGGAAAATATTATATCACTTGTCCGGCTGGTGGCACGGAAGGCTGGCAGGTTTGTCTTCGTTCCGATAGTATTTATGGTCCGTACGAACATAAAATAATCGTGGACGACAACAGTTCTTATCCTCCTAACGGTTTACATCAGGGAGGGATGGTTCAGTTGAAGAATGGTGATTGGTGGTTTATTATCATGCAGGACCGGGGTCCTATCGGTCGTGTTCCCTGTTTAATGCCTGTTAAATGGGTCGATGGCTGGCCGATGTTGGGTACTGACGGAAAAGATGTTATTACTTATCCAAAACCGAATGTCGGTAAGACATATCCGGTTATGGTACCGGCGACATCGGATGAGTTTAAAGGGAAGAAGCTGGGACTACAATGGCAGTGGAACCATAATCCGGATGATACGAAATGGACATTGACTGAACGTCCGGGATATATGCGTCTGAAGGCATCGCAGGCAAAAAGTCTGAAAGAGGCTCGTAATACTTTAACTCAACGTGTACAGGGACCGTCATCAGAAGGTTCTGTATTGGTGGATATTACCGGTCTGAAAGATGGAAATGTGGCAGGATTCGGAGTATTCCAGTTTCCGTATGCTTATGTAGCTGTACAACAGGAGGGAGATGACCGGAAGATTGTTATGTGTAATGACGGAGAGATCGTAGAGACGGTAGATGCTTTAAAAGGTAATAAGATCTGGATTCGTGCCCGGGTTATGGACAAAGACTTTACAGCTCGTTTCTATTACAGTCTCGATGGAAAGACTTATTCTCCGATAGGAAATGAACTGAAAATGGGGTTAGGTCTGGATTGGACTGCAAACCGTTTTGCCTTGTTTAATTATTCAACGAAAGCAAATGGAGTTGGCGGTTATGCTGATTTCGACTGGTTCCATTTTACAGGAAAATAATAGGGGCGTGAACTTGAATCTTGTATCGGAATAAAATGAAAAACATCAAGAATACTTTGTTACTATTGTTGCCGGTTTTGGGTATGTACTTTTTTTCTGCTTGCGATCGTCAACAAGCTGACCAACCTGATCCGGTGGAGTCGATCATAAAAAAACATATTATTCGTTTTACGACTCCGCCGGAACGGATTCCAGCCCGGTATGCAACTGATGCACCTTTGCTAGGGAATGGTTTTACTGGTATCGCGTTGGGTGGAGCTCCGGAAGAACTGACATTTTATGTGGCACGTAATGATTTTTGGCGATTAAAATCAGCGTTAGATGAGTCTTATCCTGCTGTATTGGGTAAAATAGAATTGTCTGTCCCAGAGTTGAAGGGAGCTTCTTATCTGGTAGAACAGGATTTATATGACGCGATCTCTTATGCATCTTTTACTAAAGAAAGTCTTTCCGTGTATTGTAAAACTTATTTGTCTGCTACCGAAGATATTTGGGTTTTAGAGATAAGGATGGAGGGAAAGGATGCATTGGAAGGATCTGCCCGGATTGTTCTGCCTGGAGAAAAGGAGATATTGAATGAGCCGCCTTTGGAACGTGTATTTCCGGATATCAGAGAAAATGATTTCACTTCGGATGGAACCCAATATGTATCCCGTGCCTTTGTTGATTCTGTTGATATTCCAACCAAAGCAGCTATGGCATTACATGTAGAAGGTTCTCCGGACGGAAAATTTACTTTGAGGTCTGGAGAAACTGTCCGTATAGTAGGTTCATTCTCCAGTAATTTTAAAAGTGATGATTGTGTGTCGGAAGTCATACGAAAGGTGTCGGATTGTTCGGTCGGAGAACTGGCGGTTATAGAAAAAGATCATAAACAATGGTGGAAAAATTATTGGAAGAAATCATATGTCAGTATATCTGACAGTATCATTGAAAAACAATATTACCGATCTCTTTATGGCATGGGAGCTTGTAGTCGTGACCTTGATTTTCCTCCTTCTATTTTCGGTTCTTGGATTACTAAGGAACGTCCTTGGTGGAATGGGGATTATCATTTGAATTATAATCATATGGCCCCTTATTATGCCCTTTACTCTGCTAACAGAATTGAACAGGCTGATCCGTATTATATGCCTTTATTGGCACTGATATCGCGGGGAAATTATTATTCGGAAAAAGTGACATCTATACCTGGAGGTATTTTGTTGCCTGTCGGTGGCGGTCCTTTAGGGATTGAAACGACCCGCCGCTCTCCTTTCATGGATCTATATTTCAAGGAATGGATCGATGGTAAAAATGTGGAAGATGAGGGACTGTTCTGGGGACAGAAAAGTAATTCGGCTTATGCGGTTGTGAATATGTCCATGCAGTTTTATCGTACATGGGATGAGGAATATACCCGGAAAGTATATCCTTTTGTGAGAGGAGTTGCTACCTTTTGGGAAAATTATCTGACCCGTGAGGGAGACCGTTATGTCATTTACAACGATGCGATCCATGAAGGTACGGTAGGGACAAAGAATCCGATCCTTTCATTGGGTTTGGTGCGTATGGTTATGCAGACAGTTTCCGATATGAGTCTTTTTTTAGGAGTTGATGCTGATAAAAGATCTCAATGGACTTTTGTTCATGATCATCTTTCTGAGTATCCGTTACAGGAACGAAACGGGAAGACTGTTTTTCGCTATACTGAAAAAGGCACGGACTGGTGGGACGGCAATACCTTGGGAATCCAACATATTTACCCGGCAGGTCAGATCGGGTTGGATAGTGACCCCGAACTATTGAAAATAGCTCGTAATACGATTGAGGAAATGAACCGTTGGTCTGATTATAACGGAAGTAACAGTTTTTATCCTGCAGCCGTGCGGGTCGGTTATGATCCGGATAGTATATTAGTTCATCTGAATGCTTATTCCCGTCATACTTATTCCAATGGGTTCCAGTATGGAAATCCGCATGGCATTGAAAATTTGAGTACTGTTCCTAATACCATCAATGAAATGCTTTGTATGGGACATCAGGATATTGTCCGTATTTTTCCTGTCTGGCCCCGCGATAAAGATGCTTCATTTCACCAGATACGGGTAGAAGGGGCTTTCCTGGTATCCGCTACACTTGAAAATGGAGAAGTAACCTCTCTGATTCTGTCCAGTGAAAAAGGACGTGATCTGACATTACAGAACCCATGGGGGCAAAGAAAAGTGGAGGTAAGAGGAAAGACAACCGGTAAAAGAGTGATGGAAGGCGAGTTTATCAAAATGAAGACGGTTGCTGATGAAACTTATCAGTTTATGCCGATTGAATAGTTCTTGTTAATAGAAAAAGATTGTTATCGATGAAATATATTATTAGTTTCTTACTATTCTGTTTGTTCGGTTGTGGTTTACAAACAGAGACCTCTCTCTCTGAAGGGAACTCTTCCGGGCGGTGGGTGGTCTGGTCAGGGAAGCCGTCTGCAATATGGGAAGATGCTTTTGTGACTGGAAATGGCAGTCATGGAACAATGGTTTTAGGGCAGCCTGGCGATGAACGGATCATTTGTGTACATGAAGAACTGTTTATCCGTGGATGGGATCATAATAAAGAGACGGTACCTGTCACTGCTGATCTGTTGCCGGAAGTACGCCGTCTGATCGATGAAGGTAAAAATAATCAAGCATCGAGCCTGATTGCTGATGAGGCTGATCGTCAGCTGGTAGGGATGGGAGCCAAACAACGATGGCCTTTGATCCCTCATCCGGCTTTCGATTTGCGGATACAATATCCGGATCGGCCTGCCTCTGTTAATGGGAAATATCGCCGCCAGCTCGATCTGGAAACAGGAGTTGCTTCTGTTTTTTATGATGAAGAGAACGGGATGACGGAATCGGTTTTCTCTTCCAGGAAACATAATGTCAATGTTATTCGGCTGAAGGCTGGTAAACAGGGAAAAATCAATACAATCCTGAGTTTTGAAGAAACTCCCGGGCGACAGGGTATGCACTTTGAACATAACCTGGACAGTACTTTTCTTTCGGTTGAGCCAGGGGCTATCCCTGGTTGGCTGACTTATCATGCAGCCTATGCGAATGATCCCGGGGGATACGATGGCTTGGCGCGGGTTACCCAGAAAGGCGGAAATATGCAACAGGAAGGTTCATGTCTGAAAATTGAAGATGCAGACGAAATACTTGTTTTGGTACGTATTACTCCGTTGGTGGATGGCAAAACATCGGAAGAAATGAATGTACGACAGGAGTTGTCCGGTTTATCGGACAGTTATGAAGAGTTACTGTCTTTACACAGCAAGGAACATAAAGAGATGTTCTGCCGGATGCAGTTGGATTTGGGATGTGCTTCAGAGTGGAAAGAAATCCCTACGGAACAAATGTTAGAAACAGTAAGCAAGCAGGGAGTGACTCCTTTGTTTATGGAACAAATGCATGCAATGGGCCGTTATTTGTTGATCTCTTCGTGTGGAAAATATCCGCCTCCCTTGCAAGGTATTTGGGGAGGAGGATGGAAACCGAACTGGATCGGCGGGTTTGTTTGGGACTCTAATATCAATTTGGCAATTTCGGCTGCTTCGATGAGTAACCTGCCGGAATGTGCGGAATCTTATTGCAGCTATGTTGAACGGCTGTTACCCGGATGGCGTTTGAACGCCAGGAACTATTTGGGATGCCGGGGCTTCATCGTAGCTCATTATAATGATCCGGAGAACGGCTATCTGACTCATTTCGGACCTTCTTTCCCCTGGATGTGCTGGCCGGGAGGAGCGGGCTGGAATCTACGTCCGTTCTACGAATATGCCATGCTGACAGGAAATAATGAAGCATTGGAAAAAAGAGTGCTGCCTTTGTATCGTGAGATAGCGGATTTCTATGAAGATTTTTTGGTACTGGGCAGTGATAGCCTGTTTCACTTCACTCCGAGTGTATCACCGGAAAATGCACCGAACGGGAATGATACCTGGTTGAGTAAAGATGCTACGATGGATGTGGCGATAGCCCGTGAAGTATTCGGTATCTTGCTGGATATGGGAAAACAGTTCGGTTTGCCGCAGGAGGAGATGGATAAATGGAATTTTTATCTGGAGAGACTGCCTGAATATCGGATCAATGAAGACGGTGCTTTGGCAGAATGGATAGATCCCGGTTATCCTGATGTATACAACCATCGGCATTTATCTCATTTATACCCTGTATTCCCAGGGGCCCAGCTTAGTAAAAATAAAGGGGACAAGCAATTGAGACAAGCAGCTAAGGTCGCTTTGGATAAACGTTTTGAGTTCGATACCAGTTCGGCACACGGTTTGCTTCATCTGGCCCTTCAGGCCGTACGTATCGGAGATATGAACAAAGTCGTGAAAAATCTGGATCGTTTCAGCCGCCGTTATTATGTATACGACGGGCTGGTAACTTCTCATGACCCGAATCATCAGATCTATAATCTGGATGCTATATTAAGTTTGCCTCGTTTGTTTATGGAGATGCTGGTATATACAGAACCGGGGAAAATAGAATTGATACCGGCATGGCCGAAAGAGTATGCCGACGGACAACTGAAAGGTGTCCGGGTCTTCGGCGGGCATACGCTCGACATATCCTGGAAAGACGGGGAACTGGTCGATGCTGTTTTGCATGCGGCACAAGACGGACCATACGAGGTTCTTTACCGGGATAAAACCAAACAGCTGGAACTCCATAAAGGAGAAACATATCAAATAACTATGCCATGAAAAGAGTATTTTATATCATTTATATATTTTGTTTGTGTATTAGCTGGTCTTCTTTGTCAGCCAGAGAATATCATGTATCCGTACAAGGAAATGACAATAATAGCGGAACTCTGAAAGCTCCCTTTAAAACGATTGATAAAGCAGCTCGGGTTGCTTATCCTGGTGACGTAATTACTGTGCATGAAGGAACGTACCGGGAAAGAATTGATCCGCTACGTGGGGGAGAGAAAAATAAGCCGATTATTTATCAGGCAGCGAAAGGAGAGAAGGTTGAAATAAAAGGATCGGAAGTAATCAAAGGTTGGGAAAAACAAGACGACCGAACCTGGTTTGTTAAGATTCCCAATATATTTTGGGGTGATTTCAATCCTTATGCCGATATGATATATGGAGATTGGCTGGAAAAAGGCAAATGGTGCCATACCGGTGAAGTTTACCTGAATAACAAAGCCTTGTCGGAAACATCGGAACTGGACCGGTTACTTTCCGGGAAAAGCGATACGGCTTTTTGGTATTGCCGGGTTAACGAGGATACAACGACCATTTGGGCGAACTTTGATTGTGACCCCAATAGGGAGACTGTCGAGATAAATGTCCGGCAATCCGTATTTTACCCCAGTAAGCCGTTTGTTAATTATATCCATGTCTGCGGTTTTATCATGAGTCATGCCGCAACCCCGTGGGCACCGCCGACAGCGGAACAGATCGGTCTGATCGGTACCCATTGGAGTAAAGGATGGGTTATTGAAAATAATAAGGTCAGCCATTCGAAATGTGTGGGGATTACCCTGGGTAAATATGGTGACGAATGGGATAATAAGTCCGAATCGGCGGAAGCTTTTGTGAGGACGACGGAACGTGCTCTGGAAAACAACTGGGATAAGGAGCATATAGGAAGCCATATCGTTCGGAATAATCAGATATCCTATTGCGGACAGGCCGGTATTGTTGGAAGCCTGGGAGCGATATTCAGCCTGATCGAAGGGAACAGTATCTTTGAGATCGGGATGCACCAGTCGTTTTGGGGATATGAACTGGCTGGTATAAAATTTCATGCCGCTGTCGATGCTGTCATTAGCAACAATCATATTTACAGGACCGAAGGTGGTATCTGGCTCGACTGGATGACACAAGGAACCCGTATTACCCGGAATTTCCTGCACGATAATAAAGTTCAGGATTTCTCCCTGGAAGTCAATCACGGACCTGTGCTGGTCGATAATAATCTGTTTTTATCGAAAGAACTGGCGCAGATCAAACTTTCACAAGGAGTTGCTTTTGTTAATAATTTGATTGCTTGGAAAGTTTGGGAAACGTTATTGACGGATGAAAGGGAAACCCCTTATCTGGTCCCTCATGGAACGTCGATCGCAGGACTTCATAATTGTCCGTGCGGTGACGCAACATATTATAATAACATATTTACCCGGGTGGATATGACTCCTTATGATGAATGCTTGTTGCCTGTGAGCCTGGATGGAAATATATATCTGTCGGGTGCTATTCCCGCAGAGAAAGAAAAGGGAGCTTATGTAAATACCGGTTTTGATCCTGAAATTCAGGTTATGGAGAAGCCGGATGGGTGGTACCTGCAGATGAAAGTATCAAAGGAATGGAAAGGTAATTCAAAAAAGAAACCTGTTAGTACCAGAGATATCCGGGAGGCAGTCATACCTCACCAGTCATTCGATCGGGAGGGTAATCATCCGATTGTTTTTGATTCCGATTATTTTGGTAATAAAAGGAAGCAACATGCTTGTCCTGGTCCGATAGAATTTGCCGAAGAAGAAGGTGTATGTCTGATAAAAGTATTTCCTTAAAAATATGATAAATACAATTTTGATGAAAACTGCTTGTATTGCTTTTACTCTGTGTTTGAGTAATCCGCTTGTTCAAGCAAAGAATGAAAATCCTGTAAAACAGGAAGTAAACATCGGTAAACAATTTACCCATCCCGACCGGATTCGTTATGACGGTTCCTGTATGACTATAGACGGGAAAGATATCTTTGTTTACAGTGCAGCCTTTCATTATTTCCGTTGTCCGGAAGAATTATGGCGCGACCGGTTCAAGCAAATCAAGGAGGCCGGATTTAATGTGGTGGAGACTTACGTTCCCTGGAACTGGCATGAAAGAAGTATGCCGAAAAGTCTGAAAGATACAACAAGCTTTGACTTTTCCGACCTGAAACGCTGGTTGAAGATGGCGCAGGAAGAGTTCGGACTTTATACCATTGTCCGTCCGGGTCCGTTTATCTGTGCCGAATATTCCGGTGGAGGTTATCCCCGCTGGCTGGCCAGATTCCGTCCGGAAGGAGTGGAAGGTTTTTGGTTGCGCAGTGCCGATCCGGAGCATATCCGTTGGTCGGTGCATTGGTTTGATGCTGTATGTAAGGCATTGGCAGATGAGCAGGTCACCCGTAAACCGAAAGGAGAAAAAGGGATTATCATGATCCAGATAGAAAATGAATACGATGCCCATGGTTGTGACGGGAAAGATAAATTCTTGAAAGAGTTGTATCGTTCCGTACGCAGGAACGGTTTCGATGTCCCGGTGTTTACCTGCCTGACTCGTGAATGTCGTGAAAGTGAAGATACCGAACTGTTGCAGGTATTTGACTGCGATAACTATTACGTGGGTCTGTCTGCCGCTCCCAGTTGTGCACACCGGATGGCTGCCCTGCGCAAGGTACAGCCGGATGCTCCCGGGTTTGTTACTGAGTTACAGGGAGGATGGTTTTCATTGGTTACCGGAAAGTTGAGCGAAGATCATTATTCCGACAACCGTCATTTCAAAGCTATCGGTTTGATGTCCATATTAGGCGGAGCTACCGGCATCAATTATTATATGTTTTTCGGTGGAACCCATTTTGCAGGGTGGGGAGCCAGGGGGATGACTACCACTTACGATTATAATGCCGCTATACATGAAAACGGGGCGTTAGGTCCTAAATATTATGAAGCCAAAGGAATCGGTAGTTTCATAAAAGCTTTCGAACCGCAACTGGTCCGCTCGGAAGGTGGTCCCTGTGAGTTGGAAGGTGCACCGAAGGAATTGTTCGGTGGTGTACGTATCGCTGTAGACGGAACCCGCTTCATCTTCCTCCATAACACTGATCCGGATCATCCGGTGAAAGGAAAGGTGACACTGATTCCCGGTAAAATGAGTAAACCGGGCGAACCGATGTATAATATTAACCAGAACGGCGAGAAAGTCCTGATCTCTTCGGCGGATATAAAAAATACTGATTCCCTAACGGTTGAGCCAATAGAGGTTCGTTATGATTTGCCTGCACTAGGTTGTAAGGTATTGGTTGTTCCGGCAGGAAAGAAACCTTCACAGGGAGAGTGGTGGCCTAAAGAACAAATGCGTCCGTTACGTCCTTCCCGTTTGCCTGACCCTGTCCGTATCACTTCCGTATTGAAGAAAGAGGATGATTTCTCACAGGCTAAATGGCAGCTGTTACCGCAGCTGGTATCACTTTCCGACCTGGATGTGAATGATTTCCGTTATAGTCTGTATCGTACGCATGTAAATCTGACATCTCAGCAGGCGGCGGATGAGCGTTTCCTGTTGTTCAATATGTTTACCCGCGATATCGTGTCGGTACAGGTCAATGGCAAGCAGGCAAAACGGTTGTTCCCCGACAAGGCGGATGCCCAGACCTGGACTACCCGTAACTGTTTCGATCGTATCCGACCGGATGAATACGACAACCGTTTTGACGTATCGGGTTTGTTGAAAGAAGGCGAAAATGAGATTATTGCCGTATATGAGAACCTTGGACATGCTCATGGGTATGTACCGATGGAAGAGTTAGCTGGTATTCGCCAGGGTGGTTTGTCTGTCACGGAAACGGCCATGACGCATCCGCTTGAATGGGAGTGTGCAAAAGATGCAGCCGGAATAACTGCCGGTTGGAACCTGCCGCAGTTCACTCCGCAAGGTTGGCAATCAGTCGCTTTGGATACAACCGGCGATATCCCCCGTAAAGGAAACGATATACAGCCTACAAGTGATCCCGACGGTCTTTTCACCTGGTATCGGGTCGAGTTTGAATTACCGTCGGCTGATCCTTCCGTTTGGATTCCTTGGTTGCTACGGATCAATGCTTCCGGTAACGGCTATATGTGGCTGAACGGACATAATATCGGTCGCCATTGGGAGGCTGGTCCGCAACGTGAGTTTTACTTGCCGGAATGTTGGTTGAACTTCGGGAAAAAGAAAAATGTCCTTGTTTTGGGATTACGTCAGACAGCTAACGGTGCAACTATAAAGGCGATGGAGGTGGCTCCTTATCCTTCCATATGAGCGGTATATGCTGTTGTTTCTTTGCAAAAAGTCACCTGATTGACTGTTTTGCTAACAGCTGTTTGGAACTATATTACTCTGATGAGTTGTTTTGTGGAGTAAATCAGCCTGATAACACAGATAAAGTCCCAGCTGATTGAGATTATCCCAAGGGTAATTGCGACGAAGTCCGAGGTAATTGGTGTTGAAGTCCGAGATAATTGGAATTAGTTCCCAGGTAATCGGAAACAACTCCGGAGAAAATTCATTTTTCGGAAGAAAAAGACTAAAAAGGGCATCCTTAAGAAGAAAAATCATCTTTTTTTCTTACAGATGCTCTTTGTCGATGGTACTTTTATAACTGACATTTTGCTGTTAAAATAGCTGTAACCTGATTGTTTTCTTTAGTAGGCTGCTGGAACTTTCTGTTTTAAATGTCGAAAATAACTATCAGTAACCTTAAAAACAGTCAGAATGATTATTCTTAATCTCTCAACAGTAGCTTGTATCATCTCTTGTCCAATGATAGATACGTAGAGAAGAAAGAAACAGGGGGAAGAATGACAAAAAGATATTTTGTATTTAAAGTCTAACCAAATGATGAAGTAAGCATATATTAAAATGGTTTGTCTGGGAAAAAATAACTAAAACTACATTCGAATACTTTTGCTATTTCATTCAGGTGATTTATATTGTACTTAGCTCTTTTGTGAGGACTTTCACAATCTCGGATAAAACCTTGGCTAAGATTAATGTTATCAGCAAATTCTCTTTGTGACATTCCTTTTTCAATTCGTAGTTGCTTTACTCTCTGTATTACAAAATCTTCTATTTCTGTCATCTTCTTTTTTATGATAAAGAAAGATTTCTTTTAGAGAATAATTGAGCGTATATGTATTCTTATTATCTTTGCGGGTATGAAAACAAAGAATCTTCTTTTGGAATTTTATTGAATAAATAATTTATGTTAAGATAATGAATAAAATCCGAGTATAAGTATTTATTTTGTAAATGAGAAAACGACTATTTTGTAATTCTGATAGATATGTATAAAGTAAAAAGAAAATAGTATTCAATTGAATGTTAAATATTTAATCTAGTATATATTGAATGCCTCTATTACAGATGAAAAACTAATTGCTGCAATCGGAAATGATGATTACACCAGTTACAATAAGCTGTTTGTACGATATTACAGCCGCTTGTGTTGTTATGTCTATCGTCTGTTGGGTGAGAAAGAGGATGCTGAGGATGTTGTGCAGGACCTGTTTCTTACGCTTTGGAATAATCGGAAGAAAATAGCGATCGGTGAAAATGTTTCCGGCTACCTGTATAAGATGGCGAGAAATCTGGCATTGAACCATATCCGTACACAAACAAATTACAAAACACTTTTAGAAAATCGGGAAGAACAACTTTCTTATTACGAAGAAAATCCACTTGAGGCTGAAGAATTCCGCATGGCCCTTTATGATTGTATCAACCTGCTGCCTGGCAGGTGTAAAGAGGTGTTACTCCTTCACCGCGTAAAAGGACTGAGACAGAAAGAGATTGCAGACCAGTTATCCATTTCAGTCAAAACAATTAAAAATCAGATATGGGCATCCCTTCAGAGGTTGAAAAAGTGCCTGGAGGTAAAAGGTATATAATTTTTTTTAGGTCCGTATAGGACCTTTTTTGTTTTATTGTGTCCTAATTATAAAAGGAAGATTCATGGAAGAAAAAGAACATATAAGTGATCATATAATAGATTACCTGCTCAGTGGTGAAAAAGATATCACCGATCCGGTCCTACAGGAATGGCTGGATCGAAATGAGTCGAACCGTCAGGAACTGAACCGGTATCGCAGGATCTGGGAGGAATCCGGACATTATATGGATCCTGGTATTTTCAATGTGGATCGTGCCTGGGAGAAAGTGGATACGTCGAACAGACAGAAGACTCTTCTCCAGAAACGTATGAATAATATTTATTATACTTTATCGGGTGTCGCAGCCTCTGTTTTATTGATGGTCGTTCTTTCTGTTACCGGAGTATTTGATAAGGAGCAGGATATATCTGTCAGCTTGACCGCCGATTACGGGAACCGTTCGGAAATAGCGTTGCCTGACGGGTCGGTCGTAAAGTTGAATTCAGGGTCGGATATTACTTATGTATATAATTCGAAGAAGAAAATTCGGGAAGTTCGCTTTCAGGGGGAAGGATATTTTGATGTATCGAAAAGTAAAACCCCTTTTATTGTGAAAATGGCTGATGGAGTAGAGGTGAAAGTATTAGGTACCTCTTTTAACCTGAGAGCTTATGCAGACGACCCGACCATACAAGCATCATTGGTGGAGGGGCATATTGAATTGGGACATAATCATGACAAACTGAAGATGAAAGCGGGTGATATGGCGGAGTTCGATAAACGGACTAGTACATTGAAACAACTTAGCGGTGATTTGTCTCATTCTTATGGATGGCTGAATAATAAGCTTTACATGGATGATATGTCATTGGGGGATGTCTGTAAATATTTGGAAAGATGGTATAATGTCGATATTCATATTCAGGGAGATTTAGGTAGAAACATACATTACAATGGTGTAATACAGGAAGAGACAATTGCGGATGTGTTGGAGGCCTTATCTCATTTAAGTAATATAGCCTATCACGTGAAAGGAAAAAATATAAGTATAACCTCTAAATAAATTTGCCTATGAAGTAACAACCATGAAACACGAAAAACGGGAAATGTTGCAACCACTTCCCGTCCTATTTTTGATCATTAATTCACAGTGTGTCCAGCACTATTGTTAACTAACAATCAAATTACAAATATATGAATTTTTTTAATATATCAAGGCCGGAATCGTCTCCGGTCCTTAAAAAGGTATACGCTATTATGAGATTGACAACATTAGCTTTAATAGCTTTCTCGCTTAATATCTCGGCTACCGTTTATTCCCAAAAGACGAAGCTGTCGTTGGATGTCAATAATCAGTCCATCAAGGAGATCCTTTATTTGATAGAGAACCAGTCCGAGTTCCGGTTTATCTATGAGAGTGGAAAAATCAACCTAGATAAGAAAGTCTCTGTCCGTGAGAAAGATCAGAGTGTCGAAACGATCCTGAACCGTTTGTTTGCAAAAGAAGGGATCAAGTATGAGATTACGGAGAATAATCTTGTTTTGATCAATCCTGTAGAAAAGAGTGACAGTCCGGGAATGCCGATTGTGGCACAGGGAAAGAAAGTTACTATCACAGGTATGGTTATGGATACTAATGGAGAACCGGTTATCGGTGCCAACGTGGTGGAAAAAGGTACTACGAACGGAACGATCACAGATATTGATGGCAAATATACTTTGGATAATGTTTCCGGTAAAAGTCTTTTGGTTTCTTATATCGGTTATATCAGTCAAGAAGTGACTGTACGCGATGGTTCTCCTGTTAATGTGAAGCTGTTGGAAGACACTCAGAAACTTGAAGAAGTAGTTGTCATTGGATATGGTATCCAGAAAAAAGTAAACCTTACTGGATCAGTTTCTTCTGTCAGCGCAGAAGAGATACAGGATACACCTGCATCTAGTTTGTCGAATGCACTTGTCGGTAAAATAGCTGGTGTATTGCTGACACAATCCGGAGGTAAACCCGGAGCCAGTTCCGATATGACGGTTCGTGCAAAAGGTACCTGGAATGATACGGAACCGTTGTATGTAATAGACGGTATCATACGTGATAAATTTGCTTTTGATGGTTTGGATGCCAGTGAAGTAGAGAATTTGTCTGTTTTGAAGGACGGTGCTTCGGCTGCTATTTACGGTGCACGTGCAGCTAACGGGGTTGTTTTAGTTACGACTAAGAAAGGGAAAATGGGAAAACCGGTCATTTCCTATACCGGTTCTATCGGTTTGTCGGATGCTACTAAAATACCGGAGACACAGAATGCTTATAACCAGGCTCTTTTTATAAACCACAACCGCGATGTGGAAAATGTGGATCCAACAGATTTGAGTTATTATACGGATGATGAATTAGAATATTTCAGGAAAAATAACTATAACTGGTTGGATGAAGCATGGAAACAGCCGTTGGTTACCAGACATTCGCTGAATGTAAGCGGAGGTAACGAACGTGTTCGTTATTTTATAGGTGGTAACTATTATTATGAAACCGGATCTTTTGATAATCTTAGTTTCAAAAAATATAATCTGAGAAGTAACATCGAAGCAAATATTACTAAGGATTTGGTTGCTACATTAAACCTGAATATGGATATAAGGAATGATCATAAACCTTATTGGAGATATGATAATGACAATGATACGATGAATGACTTGTATAAAGCCCTGTTGTTCCGTACCGGACAAGTTCCTCCTTATGTCAATGGCTTGCCGACAGGCAGTTTTGTAGAATGGCATCCGTTGGAGATATTAGGCGATAATACAGGTTATAACAGAAAGAAATATTCTAACTATGAAGCGAATATTTCGTTGCAATATAATGTGCCGTTTGTAAAAGGACTGAGTTTGAAACTATTGTTCAACAAGTATAACAGACATACTTTTATCAAACAGTTTAACCGTCCTTATTCGTTGTATGAGTTTAAAATGACCGGCGGCCATAACCATATTGTAACAGATGTAGTTGATTTTGTTAAGGTGAGAAATGACGGTGATTATCTGGAAGAAAAATATGATACGAAGGATAGTTACCAGTTGAATGGTTATATCACTTATGCCAATAAATTCGGAAAACATGATGTAGGAGCACTATTTGTTTATGAGCAGACGGAAGGAACTGTAGATTGGTTTAACGGAAGAAGAAATTATTTCATCTCATCTGCTGTAGATCAGCTGTTTGCAGGTAGTTCGGATTCAAAGAATTCGACAGTTGACGGAAAGGGAGAAGAAACGGGACGTATCTCTTACATCGGTCGTTTGAATTATGGTTACGATGATAAATATTTGGTGGAGGCTTCCTTCCGTTACGACGGATCGGTGAACTTCGCACCTAAGAATCGCTGGGGGTTCTTCCCTTCTGCTTCATTGGCATGGAGAGTTTCGGAAGAGAAATTCTTTAAAGAAAATGTACGGTTTATGAATTACCTGAAACTGAGAACCTCCATCGGCCTTCTGGGGAATGACCGTATCGTGTTGAAAGACAAGAATGCTGTTAGCGGATGGCAATGGATGCAGCGTTATAATCTGGTGGACGGTGCTTATTTCGGTTCATTGAGCAGTGGTGTTGCTGCCGATGTAATTCCGAATGTGGATATTACCTGGGAAAAGTCTTTGACGTATAACTTTGGTCTTGATGCTACTTTCCTGAATAATAAGCTTTCACTAAACGTAGATGCATTTTACAGACATACATATGACATTCTCGGCGATCGTGCCGCCAGTGTCCCGGCTACTTTCGGGGCAAAAATGCCGTCTGAAAACTATGCGGTCATCGATGCAAGAGGTTTTGAAGTGGAATTGGGATATAATGACAAGATCGGTGATGATTTCAAATATTATGTAAAGGGGAATCTGGGGTATGCTGTTAATGAGGTAATTACGAAAGATGAGGCAGAAAATCTTCGTTCCTATAAGTCGGAAATTGGTTATAGTACGGACCGAAAAATGGGATATATCGCAACAGGAATTCTTCGTACACAGGCGGATCTGGATGCACTGCCGGAAGGCTATACCATTTTCGGACAAAAACCGGAACTGGGTATGCTGAATTATCGGGATTTACGTGGCGCCAATAGTGACGAACCCGACGGCGTGATCGATGATAACGATAAAGACTGGATTATTAATCACACGACTCCTCCTTTGAATTATGGTATTTCTTTGGGGGGCTCATGGAAAGGGATCTCTCTGGATATTTTCCTGCAGGGTGTTGCCGGTAATGATATTATGATCGATATGAGAGGTGCGCAGGCACGGCCGCAGGAAACGAATTTCGACTTCTGGACTGACCACTGGACTCCGGAGAATGTGAATGCTGCTTTTCCGCGTGCATCCCGTAATGCGGCAGGTGAAGAATCGACGTTCTGGGTACGTGACGGCTCTTTCATGCGTTTGAAAAATGTGAATCTGGCGTATGCTTTACCTAAATCTGTTTTGACCAAATTAGGTGTTGCCCAGCTAAAGTTCTTCCTGACAGGCAACAACTTATGTCTACTGCAAAATAAAATGAAATATTATGATCCTGAAAATTCAAGTATCAGGGCATATCCTCTAATGAGAAGTTATTCTTTCGGTGTGAACCTTAGTTTCTAATTTAATAATGCACAATAGTATGAATGTAAAATATTTCTTATTCGGCTCATTATTAACAGTGAGTATGGGATGTTCAGATATCCTTGATAAAAAAGATTTGTCTGCCGTTACGGACGACCAGGTGTGGGGTGATGCTAAGTATGCGACTGCTTATCTGAACCGGTTATATGAAAGGAATCTGCCCAAATGGGATGGAGAAGCAGATGGAGATACTGATGCCGCTATCCCTTATTTTTCAGCTTATTCGGATGAGTCAGAAGGAGGGGATGCTTATCTGTATGGCCAGTTGACGACTGCATCTGTGGATTATTGGTACTATGGCTGTATCCGTAATATCAACTTGTTATTTGAGAAACTGGAAGATAATCCGGCTATAGATGCTGAGACTTGTACCAGCCTGAAAGCACAGGCCTCTATTTTGCGTGCCTGGCGCTATTTCGGTATGGTACGCGTTTACGGAGGTATGCCGATAATCCTCAGACCACAGAAACTGACGGATGATCTGTTGGTGACTCGTAATAAAACCTCCGAATGTATAGATATTATCCTGCAGGATTTGGATTATGCTTATGAAAATTTACCTTGGAGCTGGACTGGTGATGATCTCGGCAGGGCTACTAAGGCTGCTGCACTTGCATTCAAAGGACGTGTGTTGTTGTATTATGCAAGTCCGCAGTTTAATCCGGATAATCATACCGATCGTTGGGAAACTGCCTATAAGGTGAATAAACAAGCAAAAGAAGAACTGGAAGCAAATGGCTATGGTCTATACCCCAGTTACGAGAATTTGTGGTATGATGAAATGAACAAAGAAGTCGTTTGGGGACGCAGGTACCAGGAACCGGGTGCTGTAAATTATTGGAATGCATCTACACGTCCTATTTCTGAGGCACAGAATCATGCGGGAGCAAATCATCCGACGTTGGAAATGGTTGAGTCTTATCCGATGGTTACAGGAGTACCTATTTCAGAATCGAAGGACTATGATCCTGTTCTATATTGGAAAAACCGTGATCCGCGGTTTAAAACAACAGTTGCATATAATAGTTGTACATGGGAATTAAGCGGTAAAAGCGGAAGAAAGCAGTGGACTTACGTTGGTGCTGAATTAAATATGCCAACTGCAACAGGATTTTATTGCAGAAAGGCTGTCGATCCGTCTTACACACCCTATTATACGGAACGAAGCAGTACGGACTGGATCGAAATCCGTTATGCTGAAGTGTTGTTGAACTATGCAGAATGTGCAGCTATGTTAGGCAGAACAGATGAAGCTTACGCTGTTTTGAAAGCGATCAGAGAAAGGGCAGGAATACTTGCCGGAAATAATGGAATGTATGGTTTGAAGGAGGGGATGACATCGGATCAGATGATTGATGCAATCATGCTTGAAAGAAAGATCGAGCTGGCTTTTGAAGGAAAACGTTATTGGGATTTGCGGCGCAGACGTATGTTTGCTTCAGAATTGAATGGTAAAGTTCGTCACGGCGTTCAGCCAAAACTGAATATTCCTGAAGAAGAATTCAATAAAATAAAGGATACGGTTGACTTTGAGAATGATTATGGCACTTACTTCAGAGACTCATTGGTTGTTCTGGATAAGAAGTTTACAATCGATTTTAAAGATAACTATTATTTTTATGCCATACCGAACAAATATCTGGAAACTAATTCCAAGATGGAGCAGACACAAGGATGGAGTGGCGGAACATTCAATCCGTTAGATTGATTTTAATAATTATGGAGGCGGGGACGGCGTTCCTGCCTTCTTATCAAATATGTAGTATAATGAGAAGATACCTGACACTAATTTGTGTACTTGGTTTTCTAAGTGCATGTAATCATTCTACAGAGAAAAAGACTGGAGTAGAATGGCAAGAAAAAGCGGCTGGAGTATGGAATATTTCTGTCGGGACGCCTGAGAAGGTTAATTTATTGAGTGAATTACACATAACTCCGAAGTTGGATGCTATCCGAAAGATGGGAGATGTTTCACTGCCGGTATCTGAAGAGGATATCAGTTTTGAGCAGATCGACGGAAAGACCTATATCCGTTTTCCGCTGGAGAAAGGGGAAAAGATATTTGGTTTAGGATTGAATTTTAAAACGGTAGAACAGAGAGGGCGTATCATGCGTTTACATGTGGACCATTATGGTGGTAAGGACGATGGCCGTACGCATGCACCTGTTCCTTTCTTTGTCTCTTCCCGGGGGTATGGTGCATTAATCAACTCAGCCCGTTATATAGATGTATGGGTGGGTACTTCCGTGCGTAAAGACAGTAAAAATTCTCCGGTTGTGAGAGACCGGAATAGTGATAAGAATTGGGAAGCTCAGCCTTATTCGGATAATCTGGAGTTTCTGGTACCGTCAGATGGTGTTGAAGTCATTCTTTTCGGCGGACCGACGATGTTAGATGTGGTACGCCGTTTTAACCTCTATAACGGGGGAGGAACATTGCCGCCCCGATGGGGATTAGGATTCTGGCATCGCGTACCTTCCTTATTTTCTGATAAGGATGTGAATGATGAAGTTGCCGAATTTGAAAAGCGTGGTTTTCCTCTGAGTGTGATTGGCCTTGAACCTGGCTGGATGAGCCGTTCATATCCTTGTACCTATGAATGGGATCAGGGACGTTTCCCGGACCCGGAAGGCTTTGTGAATGGATTGAATGATAAGAATATCAAAACAAATGTCTGGATAAACCCATATGTATCTCCTGATGGAGAACTGTATGATAAAATAGAACCCTATACCGGCTCCCATACTGTCTGGTGTGGTATCGTTCCCGATTATTCAATGCCGGAAGCAAAAAAGATCATGACGGAACATTTTGAAAAGCACCAGCTGGATAAAGGTGTTAGCGGATATAAGATGGATGAAAACGATGGCTTCGATTTTTGGCTTTGGCCTGATGTTGCAACCTTCCCATCCGGACATCCAGCCGAACAAATGCGTCAGATTTACGGTTCCCTGATGCAGGATATAACCACGCAAATGTATCATAAACGGAATGAACGGACATACGGACTGGTTCGTGCCGGTAATGCAGGAACGTCTTCTTATCCGTATGTAATTTATAATGATTATTATAATCATAAAGATTTTATTACAGCATTGATTAATAGTTCGTTTATCGGAGTTTTGTGGACTCCTGAGGTGCGTGCTTCTAAGACTTCAGAAGAGTGGTTGCGTCGTATGCAGACGGTTTGTTTTTCTCCTTTGGCAATGCTGAATGCCTGGGCAGACGGAACAAAGCCCTGGTCGTTCTCGGATGTGACAGATGAGGTGAATGAGATTGCAAAATTACGTATGCAACTGATCCCTTACCTCTATACGGCTTTTGCCGATTATGCCTTTGAAGGAATACCTCCCGTTCGTGCCATGAATCTGGAAGAAGGTTACCAGGCAGATGTCCAAACAGAAAAGGGGGTACTGGATGCAACAGCTAATCCGTATGCGATGGCTGTAAAGAAAGAGGTCAAAGATCAGTTTATGGTTGGGCCGAGTCTACTTGTGGCTCCTTTGTTTACCGGTGAGAAAGAACGCCAGGTGATCCTTCCACAAGGTAAATGGTATGATTTCTATACCGGAGAGTTTGCAGGAGAAGGAGAGGTGATAACTATTTCTCCCGGTTTGTCAAAAATACCGGTATATGTGAAAGAAGGGGGTATCATTCCTCTATGGCCTGCTGTGACAAAGGTGAAGGATGAAAAACTTCCTTTGGAAGTACGTCATTATGGCGAAGTATCTTCTTCTTATAATTTGTATGACGATGACGGTAAAAGTTTTGACTATGAGAAAGGAGATTACTCTCGTATTGTTCTGAGAGTAGATGTAGATGCGAATGGAAATAAAACGGGGAAGTCTCTCATTCCAGAAGGGGCTAAAGTTTGGTCATTCAGTGATTATAATTTCCGTTTTATGACATCTCAATAAATATTGATAGAAATAATAGTTCTTCGGTGATCAAGATGTAAATCTAAAATATCATACATTCGGGATTAGAGTGAAAATGTAATTAGTATCTCTAATCTCGGATTATGCAAAATAAATCTCGTATTTTATAAAAATCTCAACCGGATTTGTTTCCTATTTTTACCATTTCAAAGTTTGGAACCCTAATATAACTGAAGATGAATAATCATGTATCGAAAATTCTAGTGATAGCACTACTTTTACTAAGTGTTAATCAGCTCGTAAAAGGGAAGAATGCAGAGGGAGTTGATGCCATGTCTGGTGCTACCCCTGTAAAGTTGAAAGTAGAGGCGAATGCCGATAAACAATTGGTGCTGGATGTCTCTTATGAGGAAAACTCAGTTATCCGGGAAGCCCCTTTGGGTTTGAATGTCGACCACCGTCAGCTGGGGAAAGACGTTCAGCTGCTTAACAAGGAAAAAAAGGAAAACAATACACTTGTCTATGAGTTACAGCAAGCCGATGGAAGTCGTTTTCATATGGATATCCGAATATTCCCGGACGGGATTGCCTTGCGTTACCGTATCCCGGCAGAGGGACCAGTTTGTATTTACGGAGAGGAAACATCATTTATCTTTCCGTCACAGACGAAAGTCTGGTATGCCAGCGGCCCTTTCCAATATGGCTGGTTACAAGAGTACCAGGAGCGGGAGACCGATCGTATAGAAGGTGAATTACTGGCTCCGCCTGCCACTTTCCATCTGCCGAATGGGATTTATGCAGCGATCACGGAAGCGAATCTGTTCAATTTTCATGGAGCCGTACTATTTGGAACAGCTCCGAACAAGGTACAATTCGGTTATGTAGAGAATAAAGGACATATGGAAACGGGGATAATAACCGGTCTTCCACCTACAAAATTCTGGCATGAAGAAGTTCGTAATGTCCCGTGGATTGCATCTCCGAAAGAGCGGAGTCAGGAAATCGTAACTCCTTGGCGCGTTCTTATGCTGGCTAAAGATCTAAATGGCCTGGTGAATAACCGGATTATCGCTCAGGTATCCGACCAGCCGGATAAAACGCTTTTCCTGGATGGGGCGAAGACCGACTGGATCAAACCCGGCAGAGCTACGTTTACCTGGTTGGTGGAAGGCAATGACCGGCTGAGTGTTGCCAATCATAAAAAATATGTAGACGGGTGTGCCGAACTGGGTATTGAGTCTGTTGTGGTGGACGACGGCTGGGAGTTGTGGCAGCAAACGGAAAAAGAGGCAAACGGACGGACCAAGTGGGAGATGTTGAAAGACCTGGTCGATTATGCCAAAGCAAAGAATGTGGATATCTGGGTATGGCGTTCTTCGTCTCCCCGGTTTGGAAATAAATCAGATGTGGGTCTGGTAGATGCGGAAGAGCGTGCCGATTTTATGAAGAAGTGTGCGGAAGTAGGAGTGAAAGGTCTGAAGATCGACTTTTTCCATACGGAGAATGCTTTTACGGTCAATCTGATGGAGAATATTCTGAAAGCTGCTGCCAAAGAGAAACTCATGGTTATCTTTCATGGTGTAAATAAACCGACCGGCGACTCGTATACCTATCCGAACCTACTGGCGAAAGAAGCTGTAAGAGGACTGGAATGTGTTGGCGGAGAGGATAGCTGGGCTCCGGGTCCGCCCTGGCCTTATCATAATACGGTATTGCCGTTTACCCGCTGGCTGGTAGGAGCTGCCGATTATACACCTTTGAACTTCCGCGGCTTTTGTCATCCGTCTGTGACCTTTGGACATCAGTTGTCATCGATCTATATGTTCACTTCCCCGATGTTAATCTTTGCGGCAGACATGGAAGATATGCTGTCGTGTCCGGGTCGGTCATTCATAGAAAGTGTACCGGTAACCTGGGATGAAACGATCGTTTTGCCGGAAAGCGAGATCGGTCAGTTGGCTGCTTTGGCACGGCGGAAGGGAGATGTCTGGTATCTGACCGTTCTCAACGGAGAAACAGCCCGCACGTTTGATGCGAAGCTGGATTTTTTGCCTAAAGGAAAATATCTGATAGAGATAGCTTCGGATGCCCCCGGCAATCGGAAGCAGATAGAGGTGAAGAAGAGCAAAGTGCGTTCCGGACATCGAATAAAAGAGGAGTTGATGTCGGGAGGAGGTTTTGTTGCGCGTATATCTGTAAGCGGTAAACAATAATAATCCACGGAATAGGCAATTTTTTGCTATTTCCGGAAGGAATATGAAAGTCTATTTTTGTATTAAATATCATGCACTACCATATGGGAAAAAAGATATGTTTCTTATCACTATTTATTATGTTGTTAGGTTGTTGTCCGGCTATATGCCGGGCAACGCCCTATAATATCGCCCCGCAGGCACGGGCATCGGCCTCTTCTTCGATCGATGCCGGTCATGGTGCGGCAAAGGCGACCGACGGAGTGATACGTGTACAGGGTAAAGGCGAATGGGTGTCTGCCAGTACCGAAACATTCTGGGGGCAGATCGATTATCCCTGGATACAGCTGGACTGGGAACGTCCCGTGAATATCAATAAAGTTATTTTATATGACCGGCCGTCTATGGAGGCACATATTGCCGGAGGCGTGTTGCATTTCAGTGACGGTAGTAAGCTCAACGTCTGGGGGATGGCGAATGACGGAACTCCCAAAGAGATCGAGTTCGAATCGCGGAAAGTGGAATGGATACGGTTCGAGGTGACGGATGCTGCCGGTACGCAGGTCGGTCTTTCGGAGATCGAGGTCTTTCCTTCTCCTGAAGATTATACGGATCATGTATCCTGGGTCAATCCGTATATCGAGACTGCCCGGGGGCGCTATTTCTTCTTTATCACAGGCAATCAACCGTATGGGATGATAGGAGCAGCACCGTTGACGAGAAATAAAAATCAGTACGGCGGCGGTTACAATTACAACTCTTCGGAAGTGCTGGGCTTTCCGCAGATCCATTGCTGGATGCTTTCCGGGCTGACGGTGATGCCGGTGACGGGAGAGGTAGACCCGACAGGCGGCGAACAAGCCTGGAAATCTCCTTTCCTGCATGAGGGGGAGATCGTTCAACCTGGTTATCACAGACTTTTTCTGGATAAATATAACGTATGGGTGGAACAGACGGCTACCGATCGTGTCAGCTTCTACCGGTTCACTTATACGGAAGAAGACGTGGCGGATATATTGTTGAACCTCGGCGGTTATGTCGGGACTTCGACCATGGTCAATGCCCACGTCAATAAAAAAGGAACTCATGCTGTGGATGGATATTTTGATACGACCGGACGCTTGTGGGGAGGGCCCGATGTGGTCAGGATCTATTTTGCCGTTACATTCGATACGCCTTTTCAGTCACTGGATGGCTGGGTAGGTTCGAAGCAGTTCAAAGATATCGATGAATTGCAGGGAGCAAAAGAGAGTACGCCGAGAAATCCGGGAATGAGTTACCATGATGCTCCTGTTTCCGGCGTGAAAGCAAATTACAGCGTCCAGCCGGGGGAACAGTTGCAGATGAAGGTGGCTATCTCTTACGTAAGCACGGAGAATGCCTGGGATAACCTGAAGCAGGATTGCGACCATTGGGATTTTGACCGGGTACGGCAGGCATCCCAGCAGGAATGGAATGAATGGTTAGGCCGGATCGACGTAAAAGGAGGCAGTCATGATCAGCAGATGAAGTTCTATACAGACTTATGGCACTCTTTATTGGGAAGGCATAAACTGGACGATGCCAACGGCGAATATCCGGATTATACGGATGGAACCCGGGAAGGGGCACAGACAAAAAATATTAGTTTCCATGTGCGTCAGCTGGAGAAAGACGGACAAGGAAAAGTAAAACATCATATGTACAACTCGGATGCATTCTGGTTGACACAATGGAATCTGAATACACTTTGGGGACTGGCTTATCCGTCCGTATTGGATGACTTTGCGGCTTCTTTGCTGGAGTACGATGTGAATGGGAACCTGCTTCCCCGCGGACCTTGTGCCGGCGGATATTCGTATATCATGTCCGGATGTCCCGCCACCTCTCTTATCACGAGTGCTTTTCAGAAAGGACTTGTCCGGAAATGGGATCCTCAAAAGGCTCTTAAGGCTATGAAACGAAATCATTCCAAAGGAGGAATGCTGGCTTTGGGAATGGATAAGGAGCTGGACTTCTATGTCCGTAACGGCTATTGTCCCGGTAATGCCGGTCTGACCATCCAGTGGGCTTTCGAGGACTGGGCTTTGGCTGAAATGGCCGCTAAAATGGGAAAGAAAGGCGATTATAACTATTTCCATAAACGGGCTACAGGCTGGCCGGCTTCTTTCAATAAGGAACTGGGACTGATCCTACCGAAGAAAGCCAACGGTGAATGGCTGCATACCGATCCTTTGAGCGGAAACGGATATGTGGAGGCTAACGCCTGGCAGGCGACGTTCGGACTTTCGCATGATATCCCTGTATTGGCAAAGCTGATGGGAGGGAACGACAGTCTTTGCAGTAAGCTGGATTTTGCTTTCAGGGAGTCGGAGTCGACGGATTTTGTCTATGGATACGGCAGCGGGTATGTGAGTTATGCGAACCAGCCGGGATGCTCGAATGCTCATGTCTTCTCGCATGCCGGAAAACCCTGGCTGACCCAATACTGGGTACGCCGTGTGAAAGAGCAGGCTTATGGGGCGGTAACTCCCGACAGAGGGTATGGCGGACATGATGAAGATCAGGGACAGATGGGCGGAGTAAGCTCTCTGATGGCGATCGGATTATTTGCACTGGACGGCGGTTCTTCCCGCGATCCGCAATATGATCTGACAAGCCCTGTATTCGATGAGGTGACTATCTCGCTGGATCCGGATTATTATCAGGGAGGAACCTTTAAAATAAAGACGTATAATAACTCGAAGACAAATTGTTATATCCAGCGTGCCCGTCTGAACGGGAAAGAGTATAATTCTTTCCGGATACCTCACACAGCTTTCGCAAACGGAGGACTGTTGGAGCTATGGCTGGGAGATACGCCGAATAAGGATTGGGGAAAATGAGAAAAGGGAGTTTATTCATAATAGCATGGACCGGCCTGTTACTGGCTAGCAGTTGCCGGTCTTTGTCTCCGGAAGAGGACTGCCGGTATCGGTCGGAGGCAGTTGACTTACAGATCGTATCGGCTGATAGTTCGCGAGTAGCCGGACATTCTTGTTTTCAGGTAGATAATCATTTCGTTTGGGGGGCTTCTCCTATTCAGGGGGAAGATGGTAAATATTATCTGGTTTTTGCCGGGTTTGAGACGGGAACGTATTGTTTTTCCGATGCTTGGGTGCTAGGCTCCAAGTTGGGGCTGGCCGTATCTGACAACCCCGACGGAGGGTATCATTTCCTCGGATTTTTTTTGAATCAGGACGGATATGCTCCCGATACCTCTTCCTGGGATGCGCAGACCGTGCATAATCCGCATATTCGTAAGTTTGATGGCAAATATTATCTGTATTATATAGGTGGGGCAGATCCTATCGGGCTGGTTCCTATCCGCTGCTCTTCCGGTGAGCTTGACCGACGTAGCCGTATTCAGCAGAGTTTGAAAATCGGCGTGATTGTGTTCGACTCATTCGACCAGCTGTTGAAAGGAGATTATACACATTCCACTCAGCCCTTACTGACTCCCCGCACCCGGGTGAAGCAGGATGCTATCGTAGATCCTTCTCCGGAGGGTACGCAACCGTTGCCGGATAATATTATCGTAGTGAATCCTTCCGTCGTCTACCGTCCGTCCGACCGGAAGTATTTGCTTTATTTTAAGGGGAATATTTATGACCCTACTTGGCGGGGGGTGCACGGAGTGGCTATCAGTGACTCACCGACGGGACCGTTCGTTCCTCTCGACCGTGAGATATTTACTATAGAGACGACGGACGGCGGGAAGTTATCTGCCGAAGATCCTTATGTCTGGTATAGTCAGGATGATCAGCTCTTTTATGCCATATTCAAAGACTTTACCGGGAAGTTTACGAAAGGAGAACCCTCGCTGGCCCTTATGTATTCGAAAGACGGTATCGACTGGCTGCTGCCCGAACATTCTCAATTCCTCAAAAAAGAACTGATACTGAACTCCGGCGATACCATTCGGGTAGATCGCCTGGAGCGTCCGCAGCTTTTGTTGGATGAGAAAGGAAATCCTTTGATATTATATGCTGCCTGCTCTGTTATCAATGTCAACCCTCGTACGGACGGAGGATGTTTTAACGTACAGATTCCGCTGAAGAGAGTTGCAGGGAAATAAAAACAATCGATAAATCATAATCTCCCCGGAGATATATTTGAGTATCTTTGGGGACTTATACATATTCTTATTTTACCATGAAAAAGACAATTTCTTTATTTCTCCTTCTGGGAGGATTTTTCTTGTCCGGGCTGACTGCAAATGCCCAGAATACGCTCTCTTTGCCGGAGATGGATTTATCTTTAGCCTATCAGCAGTATGGTTCGCCTATGAAGAATATGGCAGTTACCGGCGAGACGCTGACGATAGCCGGTGAACAGTTTAAGCAGGGAATCGGTGTACAGGCAAACAGCAAGATCAAATTGAGCCTGCGTAACAACACTTCGCAGTTTACCTGTAAGGTAGGGGTGAACGACCATTCGCTGGATTATAAAAAAGAAGATTTCAGTAAGATACCGATGACGGACGGGACGATGTTGTTTTACCGGACGGATGGAACCGGAGGAAAGAAACAGTTTGTCGGAGTGGGTTCCGGTGACGGCTCCCTGGGAAAAGGAAGTGTCGTTTTCCGCCTGGTAGGCGACGGGAAAGAGATGTATAACAGTGGAATGGTACGTGGAGGCGAGAAAGCCCGTGATATTTCTTTGGACGTATCCGGTGTGGACGTTCTGGAACTGATCGTAGAAGATGGGGCGGACGGTGTCAGTGGCGACCATGCCGACTGGATCGAGCCGGTCTTCTCTTATAACGAGATCAAGCCTTCGCTGGTGAATGCCGACTATAAAGGGGCTATCGAAACCATGCCGGCAGCAATAGAAAAGAAATTAAGGAATAAGATCGCAGCATTGCCTGTTATCGATCTGCCGGTGGCACGTCCTGAGAAGGATTGGCTGCTTGATGCCAAAGGCGTGAAAGCTGGTATATACCAGGCGCATAACGGGAAAGATATTGTACTATCCAACGGTCTGGTAAGCCGTATTTTCCGTGTGTACCCGAACCTGGCGACTGTCGATCTGATCAACCAGATGACCGGAGAAAGTATGCTGCGTGCCGTCAGCAATGAAGGTATTCTGAAGATAGACGATAAAGTATATACGTTAGGCGGCCTCGACGGGCAGTTTGAATACGGATATACGCAATACAAATGGGTCGACAGTCTGACCATCCTGCCGAACTCGTTCCGGGTGACAGGATTCGATATCACTGAGTTGACTCCCCGTATCGATTGGGCGAATAAACGCTGGTCGCTGGTAAAGCCGGGTGAAACGACGGGTAAGGTGCTCTCTTTCTATCTCGAAGGACCGGATTACCTGAAAGGCGTAAAGGTAAAACTGAATTATGCTTTGTATGACGGTATCCCCTGTATCAGTAAATGGATGGAGATAGAAAACGAGAGTGACATGAACATTACGCTCGACGAGTTCACCCTGGAGCAGTTGGCTATGGCGGAACCCGAATCTCCGGTGGAAGCCAAACGCCCCGAACAATTCCTGAAACCCAATATCCATGTCGAAAGTGACTGGGCGTTTCTGGGATTCACTGAACGGGAAGCCGACCGTACTGAGTTTTGGAATACCGATCCGCGTTACACCTCCCAGTGTAACTACCCCTTGCTCACCCCCTGCCTGCTGGAGGTAAAGCTCCCGATGGGACCGGATGAAGATATTGCTGCCGGTGGCAAGTTCCGGAGTTTTCGTACCTGGCTGATGCCTTTCGACAGCGACGACCGTGACCGGAAAGGTCTTTTCCTGAAACGGATGTACCGGAAGATCGCTCCCTGGACTACTGAAAACCCGATCTTCCTGCATTGCGTATCGTCAGATCCGAAGGTGGTGAAGACAGCTATCGACCAATGTGCAGAAACCGGTTATGAGATGGTTATCCTCAGCTTCGGTTCGGGATTGAATATGGAAGATGAGAGTGAAGCGAACATCGCCAAGTTCAAGGAATTTACCGAATATGCCAACTCCAAAGGTATCGAACTGGGAGGTTATTCCCTGTTGTCGAGCCGCTGGATCAGCGACGAAGTGGACGTTATTAACCCGGAAACAGGGAAGCGCGGAGGCATGATCTTCGGTAGTTCACCTTGTCTTTCCAGCGAGTGGGGATATGACTACTTCCGTAAGATACGCTCTTTCTACGAGAAGACAGGAATGACGGTCTTTGAAAACGATGGTTCTTATCCGGGCAACGTCTGTGCCTCGACCAGTCATGCCCATCATAAAGGTTTGAAAGACTCCCAGTGGAAACAACGCCAACAGATTGTAAATCTTTATCAGTGGATGTGTGAAAATGGCATTTATACCAATATTCCCGACTTCGGTTACATGCTGAATGGCGGAACGAAGGTCGGTATCGGTTATCGTGAAGTGAACTGGTCGCTTCCCCGTGAACGCCAGCTTGTGTTGGGACGTCAGGTAATGTACGACGGCCTGTGGGAACGTCTGCCGGGTATGTGTTGGACATTCGTTCCGCTCACTCAATATCATGGTGGTGGTGCCGCTGCTACCCTCGAACCTTTGAAAGATCATATCCCCGACTATAAGGCGCACATGATTCAGAACTATGGAGCCGGTGTACAGGCTTGTTATCGTGGTCCCCGTTTATACGATACCCCCGAAACGAAAGCTGCCGTGGTGGAGGTGATCGATTGGTACAAGAAATACCGGACTATCCTCAACAGCGAACTGATCCACTTGCGCCGTGCCGACGGACGTGACTGGGATGGTTTCATGCATGTGGACCCGCAAGGCAAGGAAAAAGGCTTTGCCCTGTTGTTCAACCCGACCGACCAGGTTATCACCCGTACGATCCGGCTTCCGCTTTATTACACCGGTATCTCTGATGTAGCGAAGATCAGGGAAAAAGAGAATGCTCCGGTCTCTTATAAATTAAATCGTGATTATACGGTAGATATTACGGTGACTATTCCTGCCCGTGGAAATACCTGGCTGGTGATAGAGAAGTAAATAGGCTTCTTATTACATGTGAATTTGATACGAATCGGAAGTCATTTTTAGGATTTAAATGGCTGAAAATATTAAAGTTGCACTGAAGTTTCTGCTTTGACATATATAAACGATGTCGTTTCCTCGGAAAATGAACATTTAAAATAAGTCAGATAGGAATCTTCAGTGTGTCTTTTTTATATACAATTGATTAAGTCGGAAAAATGACATGTTGAAGAAATGATTGTAAAATGGTTGTAGCGGCTATTCTTTGATGGTTTTATGGAGTTTAAAACAATGGCGCAATCTTTCTCTAAAAGGTAGCGGCTTGTACCCTATAGCCTGTCAAGGCACACCCTATAAAGTAACCACTGTCTTGCTAGGAATATAGTGTCGATAGTACCGACATTATTCAAATCTGGGTGTAAAATGGGGATTAGTCCTATAAGAACTCATTCAAATAAGACAAAGAAAATACGGGAAAAAGGCTTTATAGGAGGTTTGTTTATAAAGAATTGAGAGAAGAGAATGTTAATTTCTTGTTTTTTTAATATAAAAAGTTTGTATTGGTATGTTTTTTTATATTTTTGTCAAAAAAAGACCCGAGTTCTTATAGAACTTAGGTTAAATCTTGGTATTCTGACAAGTTTACTGTAAAGGGTGATGCAATTGTAATGCAGATATAAATCTAATAATTCAAGTTTATGAACAACGCTTTACTGAAAGAAAATCTTACTGCAAGAGCAGTGGATTTTCAGACGCGGAAGGTCTTATCCAGGTCCGGTCTTATAGCTGCTGGATTATGTATATCTTCCCTCGTTTCTTCGTATGCTATTCCGGGCGGAGTGGATGCAGCGAAAGCAAAGAATGAAAGTGTTATGATCACTCAACAGGCTAAAAAGGTGTCGGGTGTAGTAACGGACAGTGCCGGAGAGCCCATACCCGGTGCTAATGTCGTGCAGAAAGGAACCACAAATGGTACAGTTACCGATCTGGATGGTAAATATACCTTGGATGTTCCTAATAATGCAACCCTGGTTGTTTCTTTTATTGGTTATACTACGAAAGAAATTAAAGTGGGTAACCAGTCTGTGTTGAATGTCAGTTTAGCGGAAGAGGCAATCGGTCTGAATGAGGTGGTTGCCATTGGTTATGGTTATGTAAAGAAGAAAGACCTGACCGGTGCTGTTTCCACTGTATCGGCAGACGATATGGTGCTGGGAGGTACGGTAAGTAACGCCGCCCAAGCGTTGCAAGGTAAAACAGCCGGGGTACAGGTGTCGCAAAGTTCTAAAGCCCCGGGCGGTACTATTTCGGTACGTGTTCGTGGTAACAACTCGATTTCGTCTACCAACGAACCTCTTTATGTAGTGGATGGTTTCCCTTCTTCCGAGGGTTTGAACCTGAACCCGAATGATATTGAATCCATGCAGATCCTGAAAGACGCGTCGGCCACGGCTATTTATGGAGCACGTGGAGCGAACGGGGTCGTATTGATTACAACCAAACGAGGAAAAGCGGGTGAAAATAAGATCTCTTACAGTGGCTATCTGGGAACTCAGAAGGTGGATAATCCGTTTGAATTTATCAATGCAAAGGATTATATGAACTTGCAAAATGCTTTGTATCAGGAAATCGACGGTCAGGAAGGCAATCCGAACGGAGCTTATACACCGTCTCAGTTGCAGTCTACCGTAGATACCGATTGGCTGGATGTCTGTACACGTCTGGCTTTGGTACAAGATCATAATATCCAGTTCCGTGGAGGTTCTGAAAAGACAAAGGTTTTGACCAGTTTGGGATATTATAAGCAAGAGGGTGTTTTGAAGAATACGGATTTTAACCGTATTTCCGGACGTGTGAATGTAGACCAGACTATCAACGATTTCATTAAAGCCGGCGCTACGATGTATGCCCATCGCGAACGTTCGAACGCTCAAACCTATAGCGGAAATATTTTGGGTGAGAACGTCATGTTGAGTGTGATGGGATACGATCCGACGGTAAAGCCTTACAACGAAGACGGCACGTACGGACGCGTTCCCGGTGGTCGTGGAGATAACCCTTTGGCCAATTTGCTGGAACGTAAGAAAGAGGTGGTAAATGACAAGTTTAACGGAACGGCTTTCCTTGAAGTCCATCCGTTTGAAGGATTTACAGCAAAGGCTACGGCCGGTGTCGAGTTGCTACATAACTTTAAAGGTTCATATTTGCCGAAATCTACTACTTATGCGGGAGAAATAGAAGGTGGTATTGCTTCTACGTATGATTTTAGAGCTACCCGTCAGGTGTTTGAAGGTATTTTGAATTATATGAAGACTTTCAACAATATGCACGACTTGAATGTGATGTTGGGATATTCGTATGAGAAGTATAGTGCAGAATCTCGTTCGGCAAGCGGAAAAGGTTTCTCTACCGATTTGTTCGAATGGAACAATTTGGGAGCGGCTTCCATTAAAGGGGTTTCCTCTGCCAAGACTGAGAATTTGTTGGCTTCATTCTTCGGTCGTGTGAATTATACCTATAATGATAAATATTTGGCTACGGTAACGGTTCGTCGGGATGGTTCTTCTCGATTTGGAGCGAACAATCATTGGGGAACATTCCCGTCGGGTTCTTTGGCTTGGCGTGCCAGTGAAGAAGATTTTGTGAAGAACTGGGGTGTTTTCAGCAACTTGAAAGTACGTGCAGGTTACGGTGTCACGGGTAACGAACGTATCGGCGATTATGCTTCGTATGCATTGGTTTCTACCAACCATGTTACTTTGGACGGTTCAAGCAATATGCCGGGTACGCATCTTAGTCAAGGCAGTCCTGAAAATGCCAGTTTGAAGTGGGAAACGACAACTCAGTATAATGTCGGTTTCGATATGGGATTCTTTGATAACCGTTTGTCTGTAACATTGGATGGTTACTGGAAAAAGACAAAAGATTTGTTGTTGAAAGTTTCCTTGCCTTATTATACCGGCTTTACTTCCGGTCAGCAGAATGTGGGTGAGATCTCGAATCGTGGTTTTGAATTGGATATTACTTCTCATAACTTGACTGGTGATTTTACATGGGATACGAAGTTTAATTTGGCACTTAACCGCAATAAGGTGTTGGATTTGGGTAGTAGTGGCGATATACGCATCACCTCTGCCAAACCGGTCGGCACGGTATCGGAAAATGCTTATGCGATTGTACGTGAAGGAGAACCTCTTGGTTCGTTGTATGGATGGAAATATATCGGTGTATTGCAGGAAGGAGAAACATACGCTCCACAACCTAATTCCAAACCGGGTGATCCGAAATTCGAAGATGTGAACAATGATGGTAAGATAGACGCCGATGACCGTACGATTATAGGTAATGCCAATCCGGATTTGATTTTCGGTTTGACTAACAATTTTGCTTGGAAAGGATTTGATTTGTCTATTTTCTTCCAAGGCTCTATTGGCAATGATTTGTTAAACATGACACGTATGAATTTGGAGTGGAAACGTACGACGGACGCATTGAATCGTTGGACACCTTCCAACAAGAATACGGATATTCCGCGTAACGGTTTCTACTATTCGCAGTATGGCGGATATGTGAACGACCATTTTATTGAAGATGCTTCATTCCTTCGTTTGAAGAATTTGACATTGGGGTATACGATTCCGTTTAAAAAAGTGGTAAGCTCTTGCCGGGTATATTTTTCTGCCGAGAACTTGTTTACAATCACAGGTTATTCCGGTTGGGATCCGGAAGTGGATACAAAGGCTAACGAAGCTGCACAATCAGGTGGAAGCCAACAGACGGCGAATGCTGGTGCTGGTATGGATTTCAATGCTTATCCTGCTATGCGTACTTATACGGTAGGTTTGAATATTACATTCTAATGGAAAGGAGAATTTAGAAATGAGTTATAAGAAATATTTATTAGGTCTGGTTACGATGGGATTGGTTTCGGCTTGTACAGACCTGGATCCTGAAATATATAGTAATTTGACGACGGCGAATGCTTATAGTACGGAATCGGATATTGAGGCTGCCGTAGTGGGTTTATATTCGGATATGAATCCTTATCCGGGTGATTCTTGGTTGTATTATGGGGGATATATGATTATGATTACCGATTATGCTACCGATATAGGTTATTCTACAGCTGCCGGTGACCCGACTAAACTGAGTAATATGACGTATGATGCCAGCAATCGTTATTTCAGCAACAACTGGAGGGATATGTATAATGTGGTATCGAATGCCAATACGATTCTGGATAATGTAGATGCTGTCAATATGTCGGAAGAAAAGAAGAACTTGGTGAAGGGACAGGCTAAATTCTTGCGGGCGATGGCTTATCGTGATTTGACAGATGCATGGGGAGCAGTTCCTTTTATCACTTCGCTGGTGAAGAACCCGTTTACCATGAATGATGCGACATTGACTCCGGTAGCCGAAATTGAAGCGACATTGATTTCTGATTTGAAAGAATGTATCAATCTTTTGCCGGCTAGCTGGAGTGGCCAGGATCTGGCTCGTGCCACAAGTGGAGCCGCAGCTACGTTGTTAGGAAAGATCTATTTGCGTAACCATGATTATACGAATGCGAAAACGTATATCGACATGGTGTTGAACAGTGGCCAGTATGAATTGGAAAGTGATTTCAAATATGTATGGTCGGAAAACAACAAGTATGGAAAGGAGATGATTTTTGCTTTATTGCATGAAACAGGAAATAATGCAGCCGAGATTGCTTGTCACTTTGGTCCCTCGGATCACCCGGATGTACCGGGGCGTTGGCAATATTACGGTGTATCCCTTCCTTTCTGGCGTAGTTATGACAAAGAGGATCCGCGTCGTGAGTTCTTTTATTATGACTATACAGGAGATGCAAAACGCGATGATCAATCTGATTACGGTTTTCGTTACATGATTCCGGATGAGGGGGTAACGGTTGTTCCGAATGATACAACGAAGTATATGCAAAACGTAGCTACCATGAAATATACCTACGATATGATTTCGGATGCTTATTATGACGGACGTACCATTTGTATTTTCCGCTTGTCGGATGTGATCCTTTGCAAGGCGGAAATCGAGAATAACTTGAATGGTCCGGCTGCAGCCCTTCCTTACCTGAATCAGATTCGTGCTCGTGCCGGTGCTCCGGAATATGGAAAACATAATCGTTTCCCGGCTCCTTCAACGAAAGAGGCAATGAACGATGCTATTCTTAAAGAACGTGGTTATGAACTTGTGTTTGAATTCCAGCGTCGTGCAGATTTGATTCGTTTCGGAAAATATGAGGAAGTTGTAAATGCTCATTTAAAGAAGCTGGGTATTGCTCAGCCGACAAATGTAACTTCTGGTTTGCGGTATTTCCCGTATCCGTTGAATGATGCTCAATTGAATCCGAATTTGGCAGCAGAGAATCCTTCACGGTTACCGAAATAAATAATGGAAGAGGATGTGTGGAAAACCGGAAAGGGGTTAGGAGCACATCCTCTTTTTATTTAATTAAATAGTTAAAGATAGATATGAAGCGTTTGATTACAATGGTTGGTGTTATAGGTTGTGTTGTGTTGGTATTTTTCTGTTGGATAGAAAGAAACACATTGAAATCTATTACTTTGACTTCTCCTAATAACACGGCGATGTATAATAAAGTCGATATCTTGTTGGCAAAGCCGGCTCCGGTATATATTGAATATACGGAAAAGAAGACTGGAAAATCGTATCGTACCCGGATATCCCGAACAGACACGCTTCATCATATTGATTTGTTGCTTTTAAAGGCTAATACTGAATATACATATCGTGTTATTATAGATAATTTGTTTAAACAAAAATCGAAAGAGCTGACTTTTAAGACTCGTGAACAATCCCCTTGGTTGGTAAACCATTGGTTTAATGAGCAGCATCCACATGACACAACAGCTTTGGGGGATGGGATGATATTAGTTTGTTTTGGCCGTTTGCCTGGCTACATGGCATTGATCGACAATGAAGGAGAGGTGCGTTGGGTTTGGCAGGTGGATGATATTGGAGTGCGTGCAGCTTCTATTACGCCGAGAGGTACATTCCTGGCAATGCTGCGTCCGTTTGTGAAGGATGTAATAGATGATTATGTGATGACTCCAGAACAAGTACGCAATGACGAACATAAAAAACCGATGCGGCGCGGTTCGATCGGGTTTGCCGGTGGAACCGGATTGGCGGAAGTGTCGTTGACGGGTGAAACGATGTGGCGACTTGACTTGGATAAGATAGAAAAGGAGAAAGATTATCAAGTGATTCATCATGATATATTAATGGATGAAGATCATCATATACATACATTGTACCGCCCGAAGAAAGTGGCAACAATTCCGGTCAATGGTAAAATGGAGACAGATACGTTGGGGGGAGATGGTATTATGGTCATCGACACATTGGGAAATATTTTGAAAACCTGGTCGGCATGGGATGTATGGGATATTGAGAAGGACCCGTATATCGCAGAATACCGCTATGATCGTTTCCATATCAACGGACTTTGCTTTGATAAAGATGGCAATTATTTATTGTCGGCTCCTATCGAAGACCAGATTTGGAAAGTGGATGCCCAAAGTGGTGAACTGGTCTGGCGTTTTGGACGGGACGGTGATTTTCAGATGGATACAACGGCTTATTTCTCTTTTCAACATTCACCTTATATTATGGAGAATGGCGATCTGATGCTTTTCGACAACGGCTTACACAATCAGCGTTCCGGAGGCAAAGCATTCCGGTTGGATGAAGAGAACCGTACGGCCGAGACAACGATAAATGCTTTATTGCCTGCCGATAAATATACTTCCCGTATGGGAAATGCATCTATGCTGCCGAATGGGAATCTGCTACAATGTAGCTCGAAGACCGGTTCGGTGATGGTGACGGACAAGGAAGGAAAGGTTCTTTGGGAAAGTGTCCTGCATTTTGCTCCTTATCGGGCAGTGTATGTCCCGGTAGAAACCTGGGATAAATATTTTAAAGAAATCAAGTAATATGGAACGTGCATCGCTATCCTATATCTTCTTTACATTCCTGAAATTGGGAGCTACGGCATTTGGCGGTTATATGTCGCTAGTGGCTATCGTACAGAAGCAGTTAGTGGAAGTAGACAAGAAACTGAAAGAAGAAGATCTGCTGGATGGGATTTCCCTGACTTCCGTATTGCCGGGGCCTGTAGCCGTAAATACGATTGCCTATGTCGGGTACCATTTAAGGGGAATACCGGGGGCGGTTGTAGCTTTTGCCGGGATCATTATTCCCTCGTTTTTACTGGTTATATTTCTTTCGTGGTTGTATTTCTCCTATGGAAATATACCTGCGGTAAAGAATGTGTTCAGCGGAATCACTCCGGCTATTACTGCTTTGATCGTTACGGTGGCTATCGGGATGGCACGTAAGACGATCAAATTGCCAGCCCAATGGGTTCTTTGCCTGCTGGCGGCTTTGTTGCTGATTTTTATCGGTGGTTTTACGGTTACTTTTCTGTTGATCATCGGTAGCGGGATAGCCGGCGGTTTCCTGTTTCGCCAGCCTGTGGGACAAGGGTTGATATCAGATGGGGAGAAGCGGACGGGTAGCAGGCAGCTGGTGACTTCCGGGATTGTTCTTTTGCTATTACTCTGTATCTTACTTTGGGGAGGACAATATCCGGGTGCTCCGGAAGGTATTCAGATTGTATCGACCTTCTCCGGTATCAGCCTGACTTTGTTCGGAGGGGGATATGTTGTTATCCCTGCTTTGCATGAGTTGTTTGTGGAGAACTTGAACTGGCTGACCTCGGCTGAGTTTGCCGACGGGATAGCGATAGGGCAGATCACTCCCGGACCGATATTTATTACAGCGACCTTCATCGGGTATAAAGTGGCAGGTATCACGGGGGCGTTGCTGGCAACGTTGGCGATGTTTACTCCGCCGGCTGTATTAACCGTCTTATTATCCCGTTTTGTAAAGATTCTGAATCAGTCATCCGTTGTAAAAGCAGCCATGAAAGGGATACGGGCGGCTGTTATCGGAATGATCTTTGCTTCAGCCGTTACGATCGGACAGACGATTACGCTGTCGGTTGTTTCGGTTATTATCTTCCTGGTTACATTTTTTATTTCACTAAAATACACAATCAGTCCGGTTTACCTGATCATCGGAGCAGGCGTGGCGGGCTTTATCTTATTCTAATTCTATGAATACAATACAAGGTATACAAATGATTGGAACCCAGCGATCCGGATCCAATCTGTTGCGTGTCATGCTGGACGGAATCCGGGAGATTGCAGCTCCCCATCCTCCGCATATTCTTCAGCGTTTCTTACCGTTGCTTCCCAAATATGGCGATTTGACGGATCAGTCTAATTTTTATCGGTTATCACAGGATGTGTGCGAGTTGGTCACAGTGAATCCGGTTCCCTGGGAAGGTGTTACTATTCGTGCAGATGAAGTGGTTGCAGCCTGCAGGCAACAAACGTTGTATGAGTTGTTCCGGGTGATTTATGAATCGGCGGCCCGTCAGACCGGAGCTTCTTTCTGGTTATGTAAAAGCATGAAAAATATGCTGTATGCAGAAGGCATTGAATCTACCGGGATTTCTCCTTATTATATCTATCTATACCGGGACGGTCGTGATGTCGCCCTTTCGTTTAAAAAGGCTATTGTCGGAGAGAAACATATTTATGCACTGGCTGAAAATTGGAAAAAGGATCAGGAAGCAGCTCTCCGTTTGAAAGACAGGACGGCGGCCGATCATTTCTTTATGCTGAATTACGAAACACTTATTGCCAGTCCGGAAAAAGTGATGCGGCAGCTTTGTGATTTCCTGCATCTTCCTTATTCTGATAGGGTGATGGATTATTATAAGAGCCGCGAGTCTGAAAATACAGCGGTTGCAGGTAAAATGTGGGCAAATGTAACCAAACCGATCCTGAAAGACAATACAAAAAAGTTTCTGCGTGAGTTATCTTCCGAAGATATTGCTATCTTTGAATCCGTAGCCGGAGATCTATTGCAGCAACTGGGGTATTCCTTATGTACTCCCCTTGATCTGTTAAAAGGTAGTTTCTCTGACGAAGAAATAGTGTTTTTTAATGAAGAAAACATACGTTTGAAGAATCTCTTTATCCAGCAGGCTGATCCCGCCGATCTGGCGAAAAGACGTCCGCAGGATGAATTGATCAATCGTATAAAGCAATATTAAAGATAAATACTAGTACACATGAAACAATTGCTATTTACACTTTTTTGCCTGTTTACCTATAGTAGTTTGCAGGCACAGGCTGTACCCACAGACGAACTTTATGGGGTGGGTACATGGAATGCCGATTCATTGGGAAACCATCGGGTAGTTGTCGCTGTAGATAAACCGGCCGATGCTGTATTGGCAACGATCGACTGGCGCCGCCGCGATCTGAACCCGGAAGCAAAGAATCTGATCGTTGTGGATGCTGCAACCGGTGAACGTATTACGAATGTATGCCGCTTTACTATCGACCGGGAGCGGGGAGAGGTGGCTTTCCAGCCGCAGACTGTTCCGGGAGAATATTATATCTATTATTTGAAGAATGTAATGAGCGGCAGTCCTTATTATCCTACCGTCAATTACCCGGCTTTCGAGAATACGGCTTCGGCTGACTGGGTAAAGAAAAATAAACTGTCCGGGAAGAAAGCACCTGCCCTTCCGGTTGCTAAAGTCGTACAGTTCCAGGCAATCAATGAGCTGAACAGCTTCTATCCGATGGAAGTAATCGCTACATCGAACGAGACTGCCCGATTATTAAAAGAACGTCCCGGGGAGAAATATATTCTCTTTACGGAAGACCGCAAGTTCCCCATCCGTATGACAACGGATATTCCTTATAAATGGATTGCCGACAATCGGCATGATTTCTTTAACGGGCAGGCGGATAAGGGAGAGTATTATGTCTTTCAGTTAGGTGTTTGGGCGGCACGTTCGAATGTAGAGAATCTGCATGTCGATTTCTCTGCCCTTACGAATAAGGCGACCGGCGAGCAGATACCAGCTTCCTCATTTACCTGTTTCAATACGGAAGGGACGGATGTGACCGGTACCGTCTTTGAAAAGAATTGCTCTGTGGATAAGGGTAAAGTACAGGCATTATGGGTTGGAACCCAGTTGCCGGAGCATCTTTCTGCAGGCACTTATCAGGGAACAGTGACTGTCTCTGCCGCCAATGCCGAAAGCAAAGCCGTACAAGTTTCTCTGAATGTTTCGGAAAATGTAATTGCCAATCATGGAGATAATGAACCTTGGCGTCATTCCCGTCTGCGTTGGCTGAACTCGCAGATCGGTTTTGATGATGAGGTGATTGCCCCTTATACGCCACTGGTGATGAAGGATAAAACGATCAGCTGCCTGGGACGCGAGGTTAAACTCTCTGACTTAGGTTTGCCGGAACATATTACCAGTTATTTCAAAGAGACTATGACGGGCATCGGTACGAATGGCCGTAGTGTATTGGCTGCTCCTATGGAACTGGCTGCCGATGGCAGTGCATGGGAAAACCTGAACTTCGAAATCACCAAACATAAACAAGGTGCAATCGCCTGGAAAGCCCTTAACCAGAACAGCCGTTTCCTGATGGACCTGGAAGGAGAGATGGAATCGGATGGAAACATAGCATATAAAGTGACATTGGTCGCCCGTGAAGATGCTTCTGTGGAGGATGTAGCGTTGCGGACACATTTAGCATCCGGTGTCGGACGTTATATGATGGGTCTGGGAGAGAAAGGCGGTTATTGTCCGAATGATCTTCGCTGGAAATGGGATGTAGAGAAAAACCAGGATGCTGTTTGGGTGGGTGATGTCAATGCCGGTATCCAGATCCGCCTGTATGATAATAAATACGAACGTCCGCTGAATACCAATTTCTATCATCAGAAACCGTTGCACATGCCGATATCCTGGTGTAATGCCGGAAATGGAGGTATCGATATTCATAATGCTGCCGATGGAACACGTATTAATGCTTATTCCGGTAAGCGCAGCGTGAAAAAAGGAGACCGGCTGTATTATTATTTCAACTTGGCGTTGACTCCGTTCCGTCCGATCGATACGGATAAACAATGGCGCGAACGCTATCATCATAACTATGAGTTCCTGGATGGTATACAAAAGCGAGGTGCCAATGTCATCAATATCCATCATGCGAATGCTATCAATCCGTTCATCAACTATCCGTTCCTGCGTACCAAAGAGATGAAAGCGTACATCGACGGTGCTCACGCCCGCGACATGAAGGTGAAAATTTACAATACCGTTCGTGAGTTGTCCAACAGCTGTGTGGAAATGTTTGCTTTGCGTAGTTTGGGGAATGAGATATTTTCGGAAGGTCCCGGCGGCGGCTTCTCCTGGTTACAGGAACATTTGGATCAGAATTATATCGGTGCCTGGTTTGTACCCGGACTGAAAGATGCGGCGATTGTGAACAGTGGCGTTTCCCGCTGGCATAATTATTATTTGGAAGGTCTCGACTGGCTGATGAAGAACGTCGGTATCGACGGGCTGTATATCGATGACCTGGCTTTCGACCGGATGACGATGAAGCGTATCCGCAAAGTGATGAACCGTACGAATCCGGGTGCTATGATCGACCTGCATTCTGCCAATCAGTATAATCCGAAAGACGGTTTTGCCAATAGTGCCAACCTGTATCTGGAACATTTCCCCTACCTCGACCGTCTGTGGTTCGGTGAATACTTCAATTATGATTTCCCGCCGGAGTTCTGGCTGGTTGAAGTTTCCGGTATTCCTTATGGTTTGATGGGCGAGATGCTGGAAGGAGGCGGTAATCCGTGGCGTGGCATGCTGTATGGCATGACAGGACGTAGTCCTCGTGTGGATAACGGACCGCTGTGGAAACTGTGGGATTCTTTCGGTATGCAGAATAGTGAAATGATCGGTTACTGGGTGAAAGACAATCCGGTGAAGACGGGCAGCGAAAAGACGTTGGCGACCGTTTACAGTCACATGGGTGATAAGGCACTGATCTCATTGGCTACCTGGGAAGATACGGATGCCAAAGTGAAGCTTTCCATCGACTGGGCTAAACTGGGTCTCGATCCTTCGAAAGTGACATTGCATGCCCCGGCTATCGAGAATTTCCAACAGGAAGCAACCTGGAAACCCGGCGATGAGATTGTTGTTCCGAAAGGGAAGGGCTTGTTAATTATTGCAAAATAACCTCTTCCGATATAGTATAATTTACCGGAAATGTACTCTTTAATCGTATATAAGGAGGATTAAACTCCTTATATACATTATTGTCCATATAAATGAATTACCATGAAAAAGATGCTCATCCTTCTTTGTGCAACCTCTTTGTTGCAACCCTTGTTTGCACAGCAAGCGACTGTAATCGAGACAGTAGAGACAGTTAAAACCTATCCTTTCTCTGATCCTGATCCGGTGGCGGATCCCTCCGATCTGTTCTATCCTTATTTCCGTTTTGATGGTTTTTCTGCTAAAGGAACCGATAAGCAATGGAAAGTTGTCTCTCTTGAAAATGATTATATCAAACTGACCCTCTTCCCCGAGATAGGTGGAAAGATATGGGGAGCCGTAGATAAAACGACCGGTAAGGAGTTTATCTACAACAACCATGTCGTGAAGTTCCGTGATATTGCGATGCGCGGTCCCTGGACATCGGGCGGTATCGAGTTCAACTTCGGTATCATTGGTCATGCACCGACTTCCAGTACGCCGGTCGACTATGTGACCCGGCAGAAACCGGACGGAAGCGTGAGTTGTTATGTCTCTTCCTATGAACTGGTTACCCGGACACTGTGGACCGTGGAGGTGAATCTGCCGAAAGATAAGGCTTACTTTACGACAACAACGACCTGGCATAACAGTTCATCCATTGACCAGCCTTACTATCAGTGGATGAATGCCGGTTATCCGGCAGCGGGGAATGCCGAGTTCTGCTATCCTGGAACCAATTATATCGGACACGGAGGCGAACTCCATTCTTTTCCTTTGGATGAACAGGGTCGCGACATCTCCTGGTATGAAAAGAACGACTTCGGTAATTCCAAATCGTATCATATCGTAGGGAAGTACAACGATTTCTACGGTGCTTACTGGCACGAGAACGATTTCGGCTCCATCCATCATGCTGATTATGACGAGAAGCTGGGAATGAAGATTTTCCTTTGGGGTCTTTCCCGCGAGGGAGGTATTTGGGAAGATTTGCTGACGGATACGGACGGCCAGTATATCGAACTGCAATCGGGTCGCATGTATAACCAGCCGGCTTCCAATAGTAGCTTAACTCCTTATAAACATACGGCATTCGGTCCGCAGGCGACCGACAGGTGGACTGAGTACTGGTTTCCGGTAAAAGGAATCAAAGGAGTCTCAAAGGCGAGCCGTATCGGAGCGCTTAACGTGTTGAGGGAAGATGGCTTTCTGAAGTTATATTTCTCTCCTTTGCAGAAATTATCTACAACCATAAAACTCTATGAAGGAGAAAAGGAAGTGAACTCCATCCCGTTGAACTGCGGTGTACTGGAAACCTGGAAAGATTCTATCCCATTGAATAAGGCTGTTGCCGCCGGTCGGCTGAAAGTCGTGGTAGGCGAAGACTTGCTGGTGTATTCGGAAGTACCTTCGGATAACATCACCAGTCGCCCGAAACAACTGCCTGCCGATTTTGACTGGAACTCGGTATATGGTCTTTATACGCAGGGAGAGCAATGGATGAATCAGAAAGTACTCGACAAGGCAGAAAAGTTTTTACTGACTTCTCTCGAAAAAGATCCTTATTTCGTGCCTGCACTGACTGATCTAGCTTCTCTCTATTATCGCCAGGGACGCTATGATGAAGCGCTTGCCCGTTGTAAGACAGCGTTAAGCATTAACACGTACGATGGAGATGTCAACTATCTGTATGGATTATGCAACATGGCATTGGGAAATCATACGGATGCCAAAGACGGCTTTTCTGTAGCTTCCTATTCTCCGGGAGTCCGTAGTGCAGCCTATGAGAAATTAGCTGAAATGTACCTGATGGATAGGAATTGGGCAAAGGCTGAACATTATGCCTTGAAAAGTAAAGAGTTCAACCAAATGAATCTAAGTGCTGACCATGTTTTAATGGTGGTTTATCGTAAGACGAACCAGCGGGAGAAAGCTAAAGTGCTTATCGATCCGTTGCTGGAAGACCTTCCGCTGTATCATGCGGCACGTTTTGAACAGCTCTACCAGGGTGAAGGCTCCGGTCATCCTATCGATGATCTTCAGTCGTTGATTCGCAACGAGCTGCCTTTTGAAACCTATATGGAACTGGCTGAATGGTATGAATCGGTCGGTTGCACAGAAGAAGCATTGTCTCTCCTGTCATGCGCAGGTAACTATCCGATTGCTCTTTACAAACAGGCGTATTTATTACATCAGGCTGGCAACGACGATGAAAGCCGCGGAATGTTGCAACGCGCCGGAGCTCTCTCTCCGGCAATGGTATTTCCTTTCCGTCCTTCTTCTTTGAAAGCGTTGGAATGGGCGAAGACGGTACAGCCGGACTGGAAGATCGATTATTATGAAGCTTTGATCCGGTGGGCTAACCAGGATAAGGCAAAGGCGTTGGAGCTGCTGGAGAATTGTGGTGAAGCCGACTATGCACCATTCTATTTAAGCCGTGCTTCTTTAAAAGAGGGCGAATCTCGGTTGGCTGATCTGTTGAAAGCAGAGCAGATAGAGATGTCATGGCGTACCGGATTTGCTTTGATCAACCACTATGTCGCCAATAACCAGTGGCAGAAAGCTGTTGAGACGGGAAAGAAGTATACGAAGAAATATCCGTCGAATTACTATATCGGTCTGAAATATGCGAAGGCTTTGTGTGAGACAGGCCAGTATCAACCTTGTATCTCTCTGTTGAACCGGATGCAGGTTCTTCCGAATGAAGGTTCGTATGCGGGACGCGCTGTTTACCGTGAGGCAAATTTGTACCGGGCGATGGAACAATTGAGCCATAAGAATTATAAACAGGTGATGAAGAGCGTGGAAGCCTCTAAAGAGTGGCCGGAGAATCTGGGTGTCGGAAAACCTTATGACGATATGATCGACAGCCGTCTGGAGGATTATCTGGAAGCGAAAGCAGCGGCAGGACAGGGAGATAGCCGGAAAGCATCCGCTTTATTATCTGCCGTAGCCGGATATAAAACATCCCGTTCTTATTTCGGTTCCGGTAACCTGCTAAGTGCATTGGCTCTGCGTGAGTCGGGGAAAGTACAGGAAGCAGATCGTATGGTAGCTGCCTGGAGTACGGATTTCCCTGAAAATCGTGTAGCACAATGGTGTACGGCTATTTATCGGGGAGAAAAAGAAAAGGCTGCGGGAATGCTTCAGTCGCGAAATGACCAAACGGATACGACGCCCTGGGAGGCATCTTTCCGTGATTCTAATTTTGGTCTGATCGTTCGTCTGTTTTCAACTGTACAATAATCTTTATACGATGGCCGTATGTTCTCGTATACGACCATCGTATGTGGAGGGATACGGTCATCGTATATGAGCGCATACGGTAATCATATAAAAAGACTAAACTGAATAATATCATGTACAAAATAATTACTACTTTATTTACTCTGCTGCTGGTTTTGCCGGTAGTGGGACAAACTTCCAATCCGGATGCTCTTTCAGGAATAACTACCGGTCGTAAGGACGGACGTTTCCTGAGTTCCAGAGGTTCTGTTCAATATATGTTGAAGCAAATGAAACCGGCTTATGCCTTTGATCCGTCCTTTACACCTGCTGAGTTTAAGGAATGGCAATCCGGTCTGCGTACAGCAATGAAAGAGTTGATGCATTTTCCGGAACAGTCGGATGTACCGGCTCCGGTTTGTATCAAAACGGTTCAGCGGGATGGTTATCGGATTGAGAAGTGGGAGTCCTATCCGTTGCCGGGCAGTGTCGTTCCTTATCTTGTCTTGATTCCGGATGGTGTCGATGCCGGTCATAAAGCTCCGGCTGTGCTTTGCATACCCGGATTTGGAGGTAGCAAAGAAGGGCTGGCGGGTGAAACCGAAGGGGATTATGAATTGACTTCACTCCCTGTCGAGCCTGTAAAGAAGGGGGCAATGGCTTTACATTATGTGAAGAAAGGATTGGTGGCTGTTGCAGTGGATAATACCTCCTGCGCCGAGCTTTCAGACAATGGCTATTTTGATTATTTGAATACATCCCGTATTTTACTGGAAATGGGATGGAGTTATTTGGGACTTACCGCTTATCAGGATTGGAATGTCCTGAACTGGATGAAAGAACAGGATTTTGTGAATAAAGAGCGGATCATCGTCAGCGGTTTCTCTTTGGGGACCGAACCGTTAATGGTATTGGGTGCTTTGGATCCGTCCATCTATGCATTTGTTTATAATGATTTCCTGTGTCGTACGCTCGAAAGGATTTTAGTTATGACGAAACCGGATCCGAAAGGGTCACGTCCTTTCCCGAATTCTATTGAGCATTTGATACCTGGCTTTCTGACGCAATTTGACTTCCCCGATCTGGTTGCGGCTTTGGCTCCCCGTCCGGTTATTTGTACGGAAGGTGGCCTCGACCGCGATTTCGACCTGATCGGTAAAGCCTACCGGATAGCAGGTAAACCGGATAACTTCACGTTCTATCATTATAAGAAGTTTGCCGATCCGAAAGACCGGAAGCAAATAGAAGAAGTTCCGGAGGGTATCGATCGGGATACCTATTTCGATCTGGTCAATGTCGATCCGAAGAATCATTATTTTAAAGAAGAATGGGTGTTACCGTGGATCGATAAGGTGCTGAAATAGATTCTTTTCTTATATTTGTACCATCTAAATTAATTATCAATTCTGAATAACATGGAAAACATCTCAAGAAGAACAGCCATTAAGACCGCGTTGGTAGGTGGTGCTGCATTAGCCGTATCCGGACTGGATGCCGCCAATCCTGCGAAAAAGAAGAAAGTAGAAACAAAGGAACCGTTGAAAGGTAATATCCGCCATTCCGTTAGTAAATGGTGCTTCGGCAGCTATCCGTTGGATGAGTTTTGCGGAATATGCAAGAATATAGGGATTGAATCGATCGAACTACTTGATCCGAAGGACTGGCCGGTCGTTCAAAAACACGGGTTGACTGTCGCTATGTGCCAGGGAGCCGGACTGGGTATCGACCGCGGGTTCAATGATCCCAAGTTGCATGATGAACTGGTTGCCAGCTACGAACAGGTTATTCCCATGGTCGCTGAGGCGGGATTGACTAATCTGATCTGTTTCTCCGGCAAACGGAACGGACTGACAGATCTTCAGGGATGGGAAAACTGTGAGAAAGGATTGAAACGCCTGATGCCGTTGGCAGAGAAACATAATGTCGTCCTGACAATGGAGCTGCTGAATAGTGTAGGACATAAGGACTATCAGTGCGATCATACTATTTGGGGAGTGGAACTGTGTCGCCGTATCGGTTCTCCTAACTTTAAGCTTCTGTATGATATCTATCATATGCAGATTATGGAAGGCAATATCATTGAAAATATTCAGAAGTACCACGAATATTTCTCCCATATCCATACTGGAGGAAACCCCGGACGTGCAGAGATCGATGAGACACAGGAACTTTATTATCCGGCTATCATGAAAGCGATAGTGGAAACCGGCTATAAAGGATTTGTCGGTCAGGAATTTGTGCCTCGCCAGGAGGACAAGATCGCTTCTCTTGAAAAATGTATTCGTATCTGTGATGTATAGCCGTATGAAGAAAGTTCGGTTTATACAGATATGTGTGTTGTTGTTTGCTTTTACTTTTATGAGTTGTAAAAGTAAAACAGGTACGGAGCAGTCAGGAGGAGTTTTTACTCCGGGAGAACTATGGCCGGATAATCAAGGTGTGCATATTAACGCCCATGGAGGAGGGATCCTTTATGCCGGAGATACTTATTACTGGTTTGGAGAGCATAAAACGGAAGGAACCGCCGGTAATAATGCCCTGGTCGGTGTTCATTGTTATTCTTCCAAAGACCTGTATAACTGGAAAGACGAAGGTGTTGCTTTATCTGTTGTGAAAGACGATCCTTCGCATAGCATTGCAGAGGGGTGTATCCTGGAACGTCCGAAAGTGATCTATAACAAGAAGAATAACAATTATGTAATGTGGTTTCACCTGGAACCGAAAGGAGCGGGGTACTCCGGTGCACTTAGCGGTATTGCTGTAAGTGATAAGGTGACAGGTCCTTATCAATTTCTTCGTGCCGTACGTCCTAATGCGGGTCATTGGCCGATCAATGTACAGGAGATTCATAAACAGGGCGTTCCTGAATCGGATAGAAGCCAGTTCACCGGTGGTAGTTTACCTGCTCATCCGGACAGTCTGAATCTGCTCGGACGTGATATGGAAGGCGGACAGATGGCGCGTGATATGAATCTTTTTGTAGATGACGATGGTAAAGCGTACCATATCTATTCTTCTGAAGAGAACAGTACTTTACATATTTCTCAGTTGACAGATGACTATACGAATTATTCCGGAACCTATGCCCGTTTCTTTCCGGGTCGTTTTATGGAAGCACCGGCTATGTTCAAACGTGACGGGAAATACTATCTGATCATGTCCGGTTGTACAGGATGGGCTCCGAATGCCGGACGCTCGGCTGTGGCATCTTCTATCTGGGGACCCTGGGAAGAACTGCAAAATCCGTTTGTAGGGGCTGATGCCGATCTCTCCTTCCATTCCCAAAGCACCTATGTTTTGCCGACTCCCGGTAAACCGGGACAATTCATTTATATGGGTGACCGCTGGACTCCCGACAATGCAATAGATGGTCGTTATATCTGGCTACCTATCCGTTTCGAGGGCGACCAACCGATCATAGAATGGCATGATAAATGGAGTTACTGACCGGCTGGTCCATTGTAATAGAAATTTAACAATCCCTTTTTTATAAATTCATCGGATCATACCGATAAATTGATTTAATCTTCATTAATTTTGCAGCTTCGTTTTGGTGAGGCTGCAAAATTTGTTTTTAGGCATGGTGATCATTATAACGATATTAAAATAAACATTTGAAATGAAATCAACTTTATCGATTACCTCAAGGCAGTTAATGCTGAGAGAGCTGCATGATTATCTGATGATCGCTCTGGGCATGCTTTTTTATGCTATTGGGTGGACAGTTTTTCTTTTGCCCAACGACATTACTACCGGAGGGGTGCCGGGTATTGCTTCTATTGTGTATTGGGCTACCGGACTGAATGTCCAGTACACGTATTTTGCAATTAATGGCGGGTTATTGATCGCTTCCCTGATTGTCTTGGGTTGGAAATTCAGTGTAAAGACCATTTTTGCCGTATTGGTCATGACGACTATTCTGCCGATCATCCAGAGTGCAACAGCTGGTTTGCATTTACTGGGTAATCAACCGTTCATGGCCTGTGTTATCGGTGCTTCTTTCTGTGGTAGCGGTATCGGCATTGCATTTTCTGCTAACGGTAGTTCCGGTGGTACGGATATTATTGCTGCCATTATCAACAAATACAGGGATATTACTCTGGGACGTGTCATTCTGATGACGGATATGATCATTATTTCTTCCAGTTATTTTGTCCTGCATGATTGGGAAAAGGTGGTTTATGGTTTTGCAACATTGTATATTTCCAGCTTTGTACTCGACCAGGTTGTGAACAGCGCCCGTCAATCCGTACAATTTTTTATAATCTCCAAGAAACATGAAGAGATAGGACGTCGTATCAATAAAGATCTTCATCGGGGTGTAACGGTTATAGACGGAACCGGCTTGTATACAGGGCTCGGAGTGAAGATGATGTTCGTATTGGCAAAAAAGCGGGAGTCGACTACTATTTTCCGTTTGATCAAAGATATAGATCCGGAAGCCTTTGTTTCACAGAGTGCCGTTATCGGTGTGTATGGGGAAGGGTTCGATCATATCAAAGTAAAATAAATAAGACTTATAATCATTTTCTTTCAGGCACGGAATTCATATATTCCGTGCCTGAATAGTTTGTAGAAGAGCCTTTTCTACTTAGTTCTCCCCACTGCAATGGGGAAAAGAACCCACTATAATGGGGATAAACCCCCACTAGTATGGGGGAAACTCCCCACTTAAGAAAATAAGTGGGGAGTTTTAATGACAATTTAAGACGTACATTCTTCTTCCCGATTTAACCTATTGTAATACAAAATGAGCTATATTTGCATCCGTGAGGTTGTTAATTCTAGCAGGATTATTTCCGACCTTTCATTTTTAAAGAGGTAGATGCGTTAAGAGTGTAATACTATTTATGAGCTTATGAAATTATATGATCCGGATACTAATATTTACTTAATTTTGATGTAATATGAGTGTAATAATGCATTTTTATTTTTGCGCCCTAATTGTTGTTGAAAGACTGTTACAATAATTATATAAGTAGATATTTATATGCAAATATCCGATGAAAAATTATGGGGATTATGTTTGACAGGGGATAGAGAGGCTTTTAGAGAAATCTATTGCCGCTTCTATTCTTTATTGTATAATTATGGCTCCAAATTGGTCTCGGATAAGGATTTAGTAAAGGATTGCATCCAGGATATTTTCATAAAGCTAATTCAGAACTACCAGTCTCTTTCTGCTACCCCGAACGTGAAAGGGTACTTGATCAAAGCCTTACGTAATAAATTATATGATACACTCGAAAAAGAGAAAGCCACCGACGATATCTCCCTGTATGAAGAAGTGTTCGTGACCGATGAACTGATGCCGTTGCTTTCTTTTGATGAATCGGAAGCTGATAATCAAGCTAAACATCTGATGCAGGCCTTTTCACAATTATCTTCCCATCAACAAGAGATTATTTACTTGTATTACGTGAATGAGTTAAAGCATGATGAAATAGCCGAGATTATGGGAATAAATTATCAATCTAGTAAAAATCTGCTATTCAGGTCATTATCTAGTCTTCGGAAATTATATCAAAAAAAATAATTGATTTTATTCAAAAAAAGTGAGTACCAAATGAACTCTTTCCCGTAATAGGAGTAAAAAGAGGTTACTCGTGAATAGAAAACAAAAAATATCAGATAAGAAATCGTTCGAACAGGCCGGTAAGGACTTGCTCCGGAAAGTACATGAAGCAGAGTCCGATCGTCGGCAGGAAGCATTGGCGTCCTGGCAGGAGATAGAGGCTGGCTTGAGTCGGCCACATACTTCATTCCGGTTGCGCTCCCGCTTTATATGGTCTGTTGCTGCCTCAATAGCCGTACTTCTTTCTGTCGGTCTTTATTTTTGGACAGACGGAAAAAAAGATTCTTCCATGTCGCTAGCTTTGCTTGAAAATAACACATCTTCCTTGTCCGGTAATGAAATTGTTCTGATTGAAAGTAAAGAGAAGTTGCAGCTGAAAGACGAATCGTCTATTACATACGATGCAGAAGGAAAGTCGAACGTGGAAGAACACGTTGTAAAGAAAGAAACGGCGGAAGATAGAAAAGAGAAAAAAGAAGAAATAAACCAGATTATTGTACCAAAAGGCAGAAGGGCGGACATTACTTTTTCGGATGGAACGCGGATGTATGTAAATGCCGGTACACGTGTTTTCTATCCTGCTGTATTCAAAAAAGATAAAAGGGAGATTGTCGTCGAAGGCGAGGTCTATCTGGATGTGGCGAAAGACCCTTCGCGCCCATTTATTGTCAAAGCGAACGGCTTCGATGTCAAAGTGCTTGGTACACAGTTTAATGTTTGTGCTTATAAGGAAGATGCGTCGGCTTCCGTAGTCTTGGTCGATGGACGGGTAGAAGTTAGCTCCGGTAAGAATACTAAATCTATACTCTCTCCTAATCAAATGATTGAAATAAATGATAAAGGGACGGATGTAAAGGAGGTAGATGTTTTTGAATATATCTGTTGGAAGGATAACATGATGATGTTAAGTGACCGGAAAGTAGGAGAGACGCTGGACCGGTTGTCTCGTTATTACGGACGTAAGATTTGGTATAATGAAGAGATTGGGAATATCCCCATTTCCGGGAAGCTGGACTTGCGGGAAAATATGGAAGATGTGATCAGTATCCTCTGCCAGTCCCTGTTTCTTCAGTATAAAACAGATGCGAATAATAATATAATCATATCAAAATAGAATGCCTATGTGAAAGACACCGAATTAAAAAAAGAACCGAACGATACGGCCATATCACTCGGTTCTAAAGTCTCTTGTTTAATCTATTAATTTATGTATCAAAGAAAAAACATTACAAATGTATGAAAAAGAATGAAGAATTCAGCCGAAAACCGGCTCATTTTCTTAAAAGTGCATGTTTAGCCTTATGTCTGGTAAGTTATGGAGGATCTGCCATCTACGCAGCATCGGCCTATGCGGAGCAAACCACATTGACCGTTCGTATGAACAACCGGACCGTAAAAGATGTATTTAATTACATCGAAAAGAACAGTGAATTTATTTTTGTGTATCACGGTTCAAATATCAATTTGAACAGGAAAGTAAGTGTGGACGTTCACAACCAGACGGTTGAGACAATACTGAGTAATATGTTCGCAGGAACAGATATTGAGTATATTATCAATGATCGCCAGATTATTGTACGTAGAAACGAAAAAAGTAACAGATCTGTTACTTTTGCTGCTGAGTCTCAGCAGCAAAAGAAGATTACTGTAACAGGAAATGTGAAAGATGCAACTGGCGAACCGTTGATCGGTGTGAATGTATTGGTGAAAGGTACAACCATTGGGGGTATCACGGATATAGATGGTAATTTTTCGTTGTCGGATGTGGATCCTAATGCGACGATCAGTGTCTCTTATATCGGTTATAGGACACAGGATATTGCATTGAAAGGGAAAAGTGCGGTAAATATTACTTTGAGTGAAGATAGCGAATCGTTGGATGAAGTTGTCGTTATCGGTTATGGTACACAGAAGAAAGTGGACTTGTCCGGAGCTGTGGCTACTGTTTCAACAAAAGTACTGGAAAACCGTCCGGTCCTGACAGTCGGACAAGCCTTGCAGGGTTCAGTAGCTAACATGACTGTTTCGATTGGTAGCGGTCAGGCAACGGACTCCCCTACTTTTAACATACGTGGTACAACCTCTATCAATGGTGGTGACCCGTTAATTGTTATTGACGGCGTTGTCTCTACCTCGGAAGAGTTAAACCGTATGAATCCTTCCGATATTGGAAGTATTTCAGTCTTAAAGGATGCTGCTTCAGCTGCTATCTATGGTTCACGTGCTGCGTTTGGTGTTATCTTGGTGACAACGAAGACGGCCGGACAGGAAAAGTTGACTGTTAACTATAGCAACAATTTTGCCATGCGTAAGCTGAGTAGTATGGCAGAGGTGATTACAGATCCTTATACGGTGGCAACGGCGCGTAATGATTTCTATTATCCGTGGGGTGTGAATCACAACCAGGAAGAATTGGAATATGCGAAGCGTGTTTCGTCTGATCCGAGCGTATCCCCTTATTTCCTGAAGCCGGATGGTACTTATGCTTATTTCGGTCAGACCGATTGGTTTGGCGAAGCCTATAAGAATCTGGCATTCTCAACGAACCACACTGTCGATGTCTCCGGAAAGACCGACCGTTTGAACTACTATTTCTCTGCCGGTTATAACTTCCAGGACGGTATGGTTTCGCAAGGGACGGATAAGTTTAACCGATACAATTTGCGTTCCAAGCTGGATTTCAAACTGACTGATTGGTGGACGTTGGGTAATAATACCAGTTTGGTAATTTCCGATTATGATGCTCCTTACTTTTTGGGGGATGATTATTATTGGGCTGTAAACCGTCGTAATGCGCTGGTGCCTATAAAGAATCCGGATGGTTCTTATACTGAAGACGGTGCCGCTATCATGGGACGTTTTGCGGAAGGCGGACGTAAGAAAGAAAACAAAACTACTTTGACAACGCAGTTTACGACTAAGCTGGACATTATTAAAGATGTTCTTTTTGTAAACGGTTCGTTTGCCTATGTCGCTAACCGAAACAATAAGGACGGTGCACAATTGTCTGTCCCTTACCGAAAAGGTCCGGAAACTCCTATTCTGTACCAGAACTCGGTTTCTTCCGCTTTCTTCGATAATACGGAAGCGTCAACAGTTACTTTCGATGCGTATGCAACTTTCCATAAGTTGTTTAATGACAAGCACGATTTCACGGCTATGGTGGGTTACAACCAGGAAAGCTGGACTGAATCTTATGAGTATGCCCAGCGCAAGGAGCTGATTACAGACGGACTGCCTACACCTAATTTGGCTACGGGCGACATGACTGTTACTCAACGTATCAGAGAATTGTCTTTCCGAAGTGTTTTCGGCCGTTTGAATTATACGTATGATAATCGTTATATCCTGGCGGTGAATGCCCGTTATGACGGCACTTCACGTTTCCCGACAGATTCCCGCTTTGTTTTCAACCCGTCCGGATCTGCTGCATGGGTCATTTCACAGGAAGGTTTCTTTGAGCCTCTTAGAGATGTGGTTAACTTCCTGAAACTACGTTTTTCTTACGGTAGTTTGGGTAATCAATATCTGAAAGACAACTATTATCCCTATTTGGCGACAATGGGTTCCGATAAGTCGAAAGTCATATTGGATGGCAAGCAGCCTGTCTATGTTTCTTCTCCGGGGTTGGTAGCCGGCGACTTGACTTGGGAAACGGTGACGACTTCCGACTGGGGTATGGATGTCAACTTCTTCAATAATCGTTTGACGGCTACTGTCGATGGTTATATCCGCCGTACGAAAGATATGTTGAGAAGCGGTGCGAAACTGCCGTCAGTATTGGGTACGGCTGTTCCGCTGGAAAATGCGGCCGACTTGAAGACTACCGGTTGGGATTTGACAATCAGCTGGCGTGACCAATTTAAACTGGCAGGCAAGCCGTTCAACTATGGCGCGAGCTTTAATATCGGCGACAGTCGTTCTAAGATCACAAAATATGCCAATGAAACAGGTAGTTTAGGCGATCATTATGTAGGTAAAGAATGGGGTGAAATCTGGGGATTGGTGAATGATGGTTTCTTTACTTCTCAGGAAGATATTGACAACAGTGCCGACCATACAGAAGTCGATCCGTATCCCGGTACGCCGCCTATGGCTCCGGGTGATGTCAAATATAAGGACTTGAACGGCGACGGCAAGATCAATAAAGGTGCCAACACATTGGCCGACCATGGTGACTATAAGGTTATCGGTAATGATCAGGCCCGTTATGCTTTCGGTTTCACAGCCAATGGTGATTGGAACGGATTCGACTTCAGCATATTTATACAGGGTATTATGAAAAAGGATTACTATCCGACCCGCGACCCGTATTTCTGGGGTATGTATTTTGACCCATGGACAAATCTCACGTACGGTAACTATAACGACCATTGGACAACAGAAAATCCGAATGGATTCTTCCCGCGTGTCAAATCTTACCAGGCCTATGTCGCTAACAGAGGATTGGCTATTCCGCAGACACGTTATTTGCAAAATGCGGCCTATGCCCGTCTGAAGAACTTGACGTTTGGTTATACGCTTCCTCAGAAATGGGTGGAAAAGGTTAATATCAGCCGCCTTCGTGTTTTCTTCTCCGGTGATAACCTGTGTGAAATCACTGGTCTCTACAAATACTATAAGATGGATCCGGAATGTTTGGGCGGACAGATTTATCCGTTGCAGCGCTCCTATTCTTTCGGTTTAAATGTTACATTCTAATTTTAGCAAGACATAAGTTATGATCAAGAATAATATAAAAATATGGATGTTCGGGTGCATCGGTCTTTTAGGTTTAAGCGGATGTAACGACTCTTTTTTGGAAAAACATCCGGAAACTTCAATCACGGAAGACGGATTTTTCAACAACACAAGCGATTTGGAAGCCTATACAAACGGTTTGTATGAAAAGATTACTTCCGGCTACTCGGATGCTCCTTCCGATAATATGATTTATACGGAAAGTAAGGATATTTACAGCATGATGCGTGGCGAGGTGAATCCGGATAACCGGAGCACCTGGGATTGGGAAGATATTCGGGATGTCAATTTTATGTTGGCCAGAGCCGGTAAGGCACAGGGCGATCCTACGGAAATCAACCATTATATCGGATTAGCTCGTATGTTCCGTGCGAAATTGTATTATGACAAGGTTTTGTCCTTCTCGGATGTGCCTTGGTATAGTCGTGATTTGCAGACAACAGACAAGGATTTGCTCTATAAGACACAAGATCCTCGCGCCTTGGTTGTAGACTCTATCATGGCGGATTTGGAGTTTGCCGTTAATAATATGACAGCCGGAACCAGCCGGACTCGTTGGTTTAAGAATGGCGCTTTGGCCATGCAGGCTCGTATTGCCCTGGATGAAGGTTGCTGGCGTAAATATCATCCGGAATTGAATCTGAATGACTCCGAACGTTTCTTGCGGGTGGTGATAGATGCTTGCCAAAAGATTATGGATTCGGGTATGTACGAATTGTCGACAGCCAAGTCTGGCGATATAGATGCTTATGAAGCAATGTTCTGCAGCCAGGATTTGAGTGGCAATAAAGAGATGATTATCTTCGAAGATTATGATAAGGCGTTGGGCCGTACTCATAATGCCGGAGGATCATTGTTTGACTTCAACTCCAGTATGTCACGTGATTTGATGGAGGATTATCTGGTGGTGGAAGATGGAAAGACAAAACGTTTCCAGGATGTGCCGGGTTATGCGACTAAGAAGTTCACAGAAGTGTTTGAAAATCGTGACCCGCGTATGCGACAGACTTTTATGACACCGGGCTTTGTTCGGGCAGACAAAGTAGATGCCTATCGTCCGAAGCTGACAATGGGTGGTTATCCGCAGGTGAAGTTCTCACCTCGCACGGCTGATCAAATCACTTGGAGTAATTCTTATACAGACCTTCCTCTGATTCGTTATGCCGAAGTTTTGTTGATGTATGCTGAAGCGAAAGCTGAACTGGGGGAGTTGACACAGGACGACGTGGATCGGACAATCAATCTGTTGCGTGAACGTGTCGGCATGCCGCGTGCTTCGTTGGCCGACTGGCTGAGTAACATCGATCCGGTACAGGCCAACCGTTATTCGAATGTCGCTTCTTCACAAAAGGGTGCTGTTTATGAAATACGTCGCGAACGCCGTATTGAGCTGGCATGTGAAGGTTTCCGTTATGGTGATTTAAGACGTTGGGGTTGTGGTAAACTGCTGGCTAATGTGCCGGAAGGCGTTTATCTGGAACCTGGTTATCTGGATGTAACCGGCGATGGACAACCGGATTATGCCATTGTTGCTACAAAGGCTGATGCAGATGCTATTCCGCAGGAAGATAAGGATAAATACAATCTGCAAGTTGAAATATTGGAAGGCAATACTTATTCGCTGACCAATGGGAATAAGGGATATGTCCGTATGATTTCACAGGTTGGCCGTTGGAATTTTATAGAACCTAAATATTACTATACTCCGATTGCGACAGAGGACTTGACTTATAATCCGAATCTGGTTCAGAACCAATATTGGAAGCAATAATTCATCACGCTTTTACTCGTAGGTAAAATAAATTATTCTTATATCTCAAAAGCTGTATCTGACATTGTAACGGATACAGACTTTTGAGATATATTTTTGAATCGCTTTTATCTTTTTATCTTTGTGGTAGAATTACATTAATATCGATAAGTTATACACATGAAAACACAGATCCTCGCTTGTATTGTGTCGGCAATATTGCTTCTCAATCTGTTTACTTCCTGCTCCGAACAGGAAAAAGAACAACAACTCACCGTCCTCGCCTGGAACATCTGGCATGGCGGCCATTCAAAAACCTACGGACAGAAAGCCTGTGACGGCATCATCGGCATATTGAAAAAAAGTCAGGCAGATGTAATTCTAATGGTTGAAACATATGGGGCAGCACCTATGGTTGCCGATTCGCTCGGGTATGAACATTATTTGATATCCGATAATCTTTGTATCTACAGCCGTTACCCGATTGTAAAGAAATATACTTATCCAGACGTGATCGGTACATTCAATTTCGGAGGAGTGGAGATAGATATGGATGGAACACCGGTCCGCTTGTTTGACACCTGGATACATTATCTGCCTGATATGCGTCTGACACCTACCGACAAGTCGGAAGAAGAAATACTTGCCTGGGACGATGCCGGTACACGTGATGACGAGATACGCAAAATATTGGGTGTCCTGAAACCGGTGATAGCCGAGGCTGATAGCATTCCGGTCATTATGGGAGGCGATTTCAACAGTCATTCTCACTTGGACTGGACCGAAGCGACCAAGGATATGTATAATCATGGGGGCGCTGTTGTCAACTGGACGGTATCCAAAGAAATGGAAGCCGCTAATTTTAAAGACAGCTTCCGTGAGATTAATCCCGATCCGGTGAAGAACATCGGAACGACCTGGCTGACAGATGCCGATTCGCTGGAAACGGTGAACCGTCAGGATCGTATCGACTTTATCTATTATCAGGGTAAGACGATACAGGCGGTTGAGTCCCAATGCTATGATAATATCCTGGGCGAAACATTCTCTTTCAAAGGAGATGATTTCTTCTATGCTTCCGATCATGGATTCGTATTGACAACTTTCAAAATAACACATTAATCACATGAAAAAAACATTTCTGAACATCGCCCTGTTAAGCTGCGTGGCATTCTCTGCCAGCGCAGCCTATACTGGACGAGTCTTTGTAGATAAGAACAATAACGGAGTTTTTGATAAGGGAGAGAAACCGATGGCTGGTGTTGCTGTTTCCGACGGACTGAATGTCGTGAAAACGGCTTCCGACGGTTCGTTTTCTTTACCGGGACATCCCCGCGAACGGTTTATCTTTATCACCACTCCTTCAGGATATAAGACGGATAACAAGCATTATATTCGTATCGACGGCGAACAGAAAGCGTATGAGTTCGGTTTGCAGCCTTATAGCGGCGGTATTAAAAAAGACGGTAGCCATAAATATGTACATATCGCCGATACCGAGATTTTCAATACGGAGAATCATGGCGACTGGGTAAATAACGTACGTGACTATGCAGCCAATGAACAGGTTGCTTTTATTATGCACACAGGCGATATCTGCTATGAAAAAGGCTTGAAGGCACATATCCAAATAATGAATACTGCCAATATGGACTGCCCGATGTTTTATGCTATCGGTAACCATGATCTGGTGAAAGGGAAATATGGTGAGGAGCTTTTTGAAAATATCTACGGTCCTGTTTATTATTCTTTCGATGCCGGTAGTACGCACTATATCGTGACTCCGATGGCAGGAGGCGATCATCAACCCGGTTATACGAAAGAAGATGTCTACCGTTGGCTGAAGAACGACCTGGCACAGGTTCCGCAAGGTAAGCCGGTCGTTGTTTTCAATCATGACCTGTTGACGTATGGCGACCAGTTCATTTTCGGTATCAACGACCAGGAACAGATCAACTTGAACGAACATAACCTGAAGGCCTGGGTATACGGCCACTGGCATATCAACTATATGAAGAAACAGGGAGATGTATATTCTATTTCTACGGCAACGTTAGATAAAGGTGGTATCGATCACTCGACTAGTGCTTTCCGTGTGCTGCATGTCGATAAGAAAGGTGATTTCACCTCTGAACTTCGTTATACTTATCTGGATAAACAGATTCAGATTGCTTCCCCGGTAGAGGGACAGATCCCTGTATTGGCTTCGGGGGCCGTGCCCTTGGTGGTGAATGCCTATTCATCGGTAACTCCGGTAAAAGAGATAACTTATACCTGTCTTGTAGATGGTAAAGCCCTGTTCAATAACAAGAAACTGCAACAAGCTACCGACTGGTGCTGGAATGCCGAAGTCCCTTTGACTGCCAAACAGGAGGGAAAGGCTGTTACCTTAAAGATAAAAGCCCGTTTCAATAACGGGGAAACGGCAGAAACAGAAAGTGCCTTTACATACCATGCTGCTCCTGCGGAGGTGAAACTGGGTGGTAACTGGCTGAACCTGTTGGAGAATCCTCAACATGCCGCATCTGCCGGGCCTGCACTGAACCAGCCTTTACAGATGGCCTGGATCAAGAATGTGGGAGCAAATATTTATATGACATCGCCTTTGGTTTATAACGGAAAGATCTATATTGCCTCTGTGGATGAGAACCTGAAAGGGGAGGCTCATGTATATGCCCTCGACGGTAAGACCGGTGAACTGATCTGGAAATATCCGGTGCGCAACTCCATTAAGAATACGATCGTTATAGATAACGGCCAGGTTTTGGCACAGGATGCACAAGGTTATTTGTATGCTATTAATGCCGAAAGCGGCAAACTTAGCTGGGAAAAACAGTTGCCTGTAAACGGTCTGCCCGCTCTGATCGAAGGTTTGGTTGCCTCCGATGGTATTGTTTATGCCGGCACAGGTAAAGGTCTATGTGCTATCGAAACGAAAGACGGTAAAGTGCTTTGGCAGAATAAGGATTGGGGACAGGGAGAAGGAACAACTACAACTTTCTCTGTTGCAGGTGACAAGCTGATCGGCTCATCCCAATGGAATGCCCTTTATGGCAACGACTTGAAGACCGGAGCATTAAAATGGACTGCTAACACCAACGGTCTGCGTAATCGTGGTGCCTCGGCTGCTGTTCATGGTAATTTATTGTATTTGATTTCAGATAAGTCTTTCTTTATCCTGGAAGCTAATACTGGCCGGGTGGTTGTACGTAAGGAGTTACCTTTCAGTGTGGATGTGACTTCTACTCCTTTGCTGACGGATAAAGAGATTATCTTCGGCTCTGCTAAAGACGGTCTGATCGCTTTGGATAACGAGACACTGGAACTGAAATGGAAGTTTGCAACCGGCGACGCATTGGTCTTCACTTCTCCTTATTCCCGTAAACCGGCTGCCACCATTGAAACCAGTCCGGTACTGGCAGGAAATACAGTCTATGTAGGTGCTTCCGACGGAACTATCTACGGAGTGAATAAAGAAGACGGGAAACTGGTGTGGAAACATGCGACAGGTGCTCCGGTATTCGGCTCGGTAACTGTTTCAGGCAATGCACTGATTGCTGTCGACTTCGGCGGCAATGTGTATACTTTTGTGGCAGGAAATTGATATTATATCTTTGATAAAATAAGAAGAGGGAAGCTTAACAAACTTCCCTCTTCTTGTCTATTTTAATTCAAACACAACTTTTCCCCGAATATCGGTCGAGGAAGCTCCCACTAATGTCTCGAACTGTCCCGGTTCGGCAACCCATTCGTGCTTACCGTCGTCAAAGAAGCTCAGTGCATCCGTACCGATGGTGAAAGATACCTGTTTTACTTCTCCCGGCTGCAGGTAAACCTTTTGGAAACCTTTCAGCTCCTTAATGGGGCGGGGGAGCGATGATTTCTTGTCGCTGATATAAAGCTGTACGACTTCCGCCCCTTCGCGGTCACCTGTATTTTTTACGGTCAGGGTGAACGTGATAGGTTCGTCTTTTGCAATCGCTTTCTTATCGGCTGTTACTTTTCCGTATTCGAATGTCGTGTAACTCAGGCCATGGCCAAAGCTGAAAAGCGGCCGGGTTTTCTGTTTGTCCGCCCAACGGTAGCCGACGAAGATACTTTCGTTGTACTTCTCGTCTACCAGGTTGCTGCCGTCGTTTCTGGGAGTACCCGGATATTCGCCCAACTGGTGTGCACCTACATCCTGTAAAGAGACAGGGAAAGTGAACGGCAGCTTACCGGATGGATTTACATCTCCCAGCAATACCGAAGCAATAGCATTTCCCGCTTCCGAGCCCAGATACCACGCCTGTACGATGGCCGGAACTTCTTTCACCCATGGCATGGCGATGGCATTCCCGGAAATATTTACCATGATCAGATTTTTGTTCGCCTGAGCCAGGGCGGCTATTACCTGATCCTGTCCGTAAGATAAACCCAATTCCTTGCGGTCTGCATCCTCACAATCCTGATGCGCACTCTTGTTCAGACCGCCGATAAAGATCACATAGTCGGCTTCCCTGGCTACAGCCACAGCTTCGGCTATTAATTCTTCCGGCGAACGGTTGTCTTCCAGATCCTGTCCGGACTTTACTCCATTGTATTCACCACTCGGATCGCCTACATAACCACGTGCATAAATGACTTCGGCTTTGTCGCCCACTCGCTTCCGGATACCATCCAGCGGAGAGAGTTCGTATTTCACTTTCAAGGAAGAAGAACCACCGCCTACGGTCATCATCTTGACGGCATTTTCACCGATAACGGCTATTTTCTTTGCGCGGCTCAGGTCGATAGGGAGCACATTATTCTTGTTCTGCAATAAGACGATACCTTCTTCACCGATTTGACGGGCTGCGGCAAAATGCGCTTCCGAGCAAAGTGATCCGTAAGGACGGTTTCTATCCATAGTGGTGCGATAAGCCAAGCGAAGGATACGTCTAACCTTATCATCCAGTTCTTTCGTTCCGACTTTACCTTCCCGGATCAACTGAAGATAGGGGTCTGCCAGGTAATAATTATCGTAAGCGTTGCTTGCCCCGTTGGATAATCCGTTGGTCCAGCTACCGAACTCCATATCGAGTCCGTTGGTTATGGCTTGTTGGGTATTATGAACGCCTCCCCAGTCGGAAATGACAACGCCGTCGAAACCCCATTCGCCTTTCAGGATATCATTCAACAGATACTGATTATGGCAACCGTGCTGGTCTTTGTATAGGTTGTAAGAACCCATGATTGCCCAGGCTTTCCCTTCCTGGACAGCGGCTTTGAAAGCGGGCAGATAGATTTCATACAGGGCACGGTCGTCTACAATGACGTTGGTTGTATGGCGGTTTACTTCCTGGTTATTCAGTGCATAATGTTTTACACAGGCAGCCACGCCATTTTGTTGAACGCCTTGTACATAGGGAACTACCATTTTTCCGGCCAGATAAGGGTCTTCGCCCATATATTCGAAGTTACGTCCGTTCAGTGGTGAGCGGTAGATGTTTACGCCGGGGCCCAATAATACTGTTTTGTTACGGTAGCGGGCTTCTTCCCCGATACTCTTTCCATACAATAAAGCTATTTTCGGATTCCAGGTAGCAGCCAGGCAGGTCAGTGCCGGGAAAGCCACGCAAGAGTCGTTGGTCCATCCGGCTTGCTCCCATTCATCCCATAAAACTTCGGGACGAATACCGTGAGGGCCATCGGTCATCCAAAATTCAGGAATACCCAGACGAGCCACTCCCGGCGAACAAAACTTGGATTGCGCGTGTGTCAATGCCACTTTCTCTTCGAGTGTCAGGCGCGATAAGGCGTCTTCCACCGGATCGCTTTGTTGTGCCTGGGCAAATGCAGGAAGCATCAACAGGGAGCAAGCAATATACTTAATCAGTTTCATATCGTTTTATTGTGCTTTTAAACTTAGTGAGCGGATATATTCTTTCTGAATGATACAGTTTTGCAATCGGCTGTTCTCTATAAATTCCATCAGGGCAGCTTTAGCCTCTTCCTGATCCGGTCGGGCTTCGCGTATCTCCTGATAAGTACCCCGGGGAGCTTCCGAGAAAGCAACGATACGGTCCCAATTCTCAGGAGCTTTAATACCGGCGAAAGAGGACTCATCGATCTTTTTATAAGGCCAGAAGGTCCAGCCGATATTGTTTTCCTGCATGACGTGGCAGAAAGCATTTTGCCAAGCTGTCGTGTTATGTCCGATCTCTCCCATGTACATGGGCAAGTTCACGCGGTCGCGGAAGTCGATGATCTCCTGGATAGCGGCTTTTGTCGCTTCTCCGCCGTAACGGTGGCAGGTGTACATGATCTTATCGTCGAAGGTGGAATCGGTGAACGGTCGGAAATTGCCGTTCCACTGGGCACCGCCCAGCAAGATGATATGGTTGGTATCCACTTCACGGATAGCGGCTGTAACCCGTTTGTATAACGGCTCCAATTTGCCGTTTAGTTCTTCCATATTACTGAAATAGGGGGCGATAGGCTCGTTAATCAATTCGTAACCCAGGATTACAGGCTCATTCTTATAATACGTTGCGATCTTCTTCCAGATGTCGCAGAACTGTTGCTGGCTGGCTTCGCTTTCAAAGAGCCAGGGATAACCGTAGCTGTCGTCGATGTTATCGCCGGTCTGTCCACCCGGTGCATCGTGCATATCGAGGATCAGGTATAACCCGGTCTCCCGACACCAGCTGACCACACTATCTATGCGGGCGAATCCATCCTGGTTGGAAGTCAGTCCCATATAATCTTCATCGGTGAAGAGTTTGTAATGGAAAGGTAGACGGATGGTGTTGGCTCCTGTCCCGGCAATGAACCGTACGTCGTCGCGGGTGATGTAATTGTCTTTGAAAGCCTTCCAGAACTCAGCGGTAAAGTCGGGGCCGACCATTTCACACAGCATTTGGTTGATACGTCCCGGTGAGTTCGTTTTGCTGAAGCCGAACATATAACCTTCGGGGTTCAGCCAGTTCCCGAGATTGGTTCCCCGGATGAAGAATTTCTGTCCTTTGGGAGTGACCAGGCCGGTACCGGAGATACGCATAAATGCTTCCGGGGGCATATCGGTCGTATCCGTACCTGCTGTTGCTGCGTCCTGCCGGCATTCGGTAAAGGATACCAGCAGAAGCAGGATCATTAAATATATATTCTTTTTCATATCTGTTATTCTACTGTGAATGTTGTTTGTAATCCTTCTGTACTGTTGGGGCCGACCCAGAGATTGAACTCGCCCGGCTCCACTACTTTCTGCATATCTATGTTCCAGAATGCCAGTTCTTTGACCGGGAGAGAAAAGGTGACGGTTTTCTTTTCACCCTGCTTCAGGGAAACGCGTTGGAAACCTTTCAGTTCTTTGACCGGACGGGTAACAGAGCCGAAGATGTCCTGTACGTACAATTGTACTACTTCTGTTCCGTCGTATTTACCGGTGTTAGTCAGGTCGAAACTGATTTCCAGTGTTCCGTTGGCAGCCAACTTATCGGTTGGCAGTTGCAGGTTGTCGTATCCGAATGTGGTGTACGACAATCCGTAACCGAAGGGGAACAGAGGATCGAAACCGGCATCCATATAGAAAGAGGTACAGCCCAGTGAGGTCTGTCCGGCTTCCAGCGGAATAGCGTCGATCAGTGTTTCCTGGCGGGAAGCGGGGCGGCCTGTATTGTTATGGGCATAGTAAACGGGTATTTGTCCTACCATCTTCGGGAAGGTAACCGGCGTTTTACCGCTCGGAGCCACTTTACCGAAAAGCAGGTCGGCAATAGCCGGACCACCCATAGTTCCCGGATGGAAAGCGTAGAGAACGGCATCCGACTGGTTTACTTCCTGCTCGATCGTCAGCGGACGACCTGCCATGATAATCGTTACGAGGGGTTTCCCTGTCTTTGCCAGGGCGGTAATCAGTTCGCTTTGCGCTCCCTGCAGGTGTAAATCTGCTAAAGAATGGGCTTCCCCCGAGAGGATAGACTCTTCCCCGACGCATACCAGTACGGCGTCCGCACGTGTGGCGGCACTTACGGCTTTAGAGATGTTGCCTGTGTTCTTGTCGCGGCTGTAACCTAATCCGGGTTCGTAGATAAACTGTACCTTGTCGCCATACATCTCTTTCAAGGCTGCCAGTACGGTTTGGGTATGTGCTTTTTCTCCGTCGAATACCCAGGTTCCCATCTGGTCGTGAGGGGCATCCGCCAACGGACCTACGACCGCAATGGTACGGATCTTATCGGTGAAAGGTAAGGTCTCCCGGTCGTTCTTTAACAGGATAACCGATTGTTCTGCTGCTTCTTTGGCTTTGGCGAGGTGTTCAGGTGCATATTTTACATGTTGGTCTGTGTTTACATAAGGATTATCGAACAGTCCCAGACGGAACTTAAGACGAAGGATGTTGCGTACCGCATTGTTGATAGCCGCTTCCGATATCTTCCCTTCTTTTACAAGTTCTTCCAGGTGGCGGATAAAGGTACCGCTGACCATTTCCATATCGATGCCGGCATCAACCGATTTCAAGGCTGCTTCCTTTTCGTCTTTACAGAAGCCGTGGGAAATCATTTCGGCTGTCGAAGCCCAGTCGGTAACGACCATGCCATCGTATTTCCATTCATCGCGCAGTACATCTTTCAGGATAAAGCTATTCCCTGTCGAAGGAATACCGTCATTATCGTTGAAAGAGGTCATAAAGGTGGCACATCCGGCTTTTGCCGCCGCTTCGAACGGAGGGAAATAGACGTTACGTAGCTGGCGTTCAGGGATGAATGTCGAATTGTAATCGCGTCCTCCTTCTGCTGCTCCGTAGCCGATAAAGTGTTTGGCACAGGCTGCAATGGAGGTCGGATCGTTCAGGGAATCGCCCTGAAACCCTTTTACCATGGCTACACCCATGACGGAACTTAGATACGGATCTTCACCACAACTCTCTGCGATTCGTCCCCAACGGGGATCGCGTGAGATATCGATCATCGGGGCAAACGTCCAGCGGATACCGTCGGCAGATGCTTCGATAGCGGCTACGCGGGCACCGTCCTGCACGATCTGAGGATTGAAAGTAGCGGCCTGTCCCAGGGGTATTGGGAATATTGTTTTATATCCGTGAATGACATCACGCGACATCAACAGGGGGATACCCAGCCGGGATTCTTCCACCGCTACTTTCTGTATCTGATTGACAATGGCCGGATCTGTAATGTTCAGTAAGGAGCCTACTTCTCCGTTGCGGATTTGTCCGGCAATCTCTTCCGGGGGGCCGAACGGGCTCAGTTGGTTCATCTGTCCGATTTTCTCCTGCAAAGTCATTTTCCCGAGCAATGCTTCCACTTGTTTTTCAACAGCGTCTCCTTTCCCTGATCCGGAAGGCTGGCTACATGCCATCATGGAGAGAGCCAGTAATCCGGCATAGAAGATATTTAATTTGTATGTTTTCATGGTGGTCATTATGTGATTGAGTGTTTCATCTTCCCGTTTTGAATGAGTAGATAGAGAGCTGCTGTATTGTCAACTCTCTATCTGTTGTTTGTTTCTTATTTATTGAAAGAGAAATCATCGAAGAAGAAGATTCCCGGGGCGGCATGACCTTCTGCACCGAACTGGATAACAATCTTGTTATAATCGGTACGGTCTTTTACCGTGCTGAAATCAAATTCGAGTTCGATCCATTTATCGGTCTCCAGATTTGCTTTTACAATTTCAGTCTGGCTTTCCCATGCATTATCGCCAGCTTCGGTGTTCTGCAATTTGACAGTAACCTGTTTTTGCAGCTTATTGACTGTGATCCAATCGCCTGCAACAGCTGCGGCAGTCGTATAATCGTTGTAAGACGGAATATATACTTTCATACGGATCTTGTTATTTTCCGACAGGTCGAACTTAGTATCTTCCGATACCCATGAGATATTGGAGTAGAACTCTTCCGATTTCTGATAGAGATATACTTTTTTAGACGTATTGATGCCGATCGGTGCCGGATTCGAGTAGACAGGGCCCATATCTCCCATCTTTTCAGGGATGAATTCTACGGATAATTTATCTTTCTCAAAATCTTCAACCAATGTAACAGGTTTAATTTCCACTTCGGGTTTTACGTTCTTTTCTTTCGGAATGAAACGATACCACCAACCATTACCGCTTTCAACGGTACTGGTGCATTTCAAATACAGTTCGTCGTCTGTCAGGCTCAGGATCTCGTAAGTGGATGTTCCTGCATAATGGCCGAAGAAAGCACCGTTGTTCAGTGTGATTGTCTTACCCGTTTCATTCAATGTAAAAGTATATGCGTCTTTAGGTTCATACTTTACGTCAAAGTCTCCGGCGGGGGGAACAACAGCTGTACCTCCCAATGCGTTTTTACCCGCTTCGTTCGTATAGATATACCCATTGTTTTTCCAGATCATTTTTACTCCCACCTGGATAAATGTAAACTCCTGGGTATAAAGACTCGATTCCAGTTTGCCGTTGGCCGGGCATGACCACCATGAAGGCGCTTCGTCCGTACTCGGTCCGACTCCGAAGTGCCCGCTATGATATTGGTCGAATACCCAGGTTTTACCTTGCAGATTTTCGGCACCTCCTGTCAGGGCGTTGTACATAGGAGTGTTCAATAGGGACATATCGTCCTGTGCAACCGTGACTTCCTTTGTGATCGTTGCCGATCCTCCGGTAGTATACATGGTCATCGAGATCACATAAGTTCCTTTAAACGGATATTTCGCATCTGCCGTTTCTCCTTTGGCGGTCGATCCGTCTCCCATATCCCAGGTGACGACACCTTTTATGCTCGATTCATTTTTCAGTGCGATCACGTTCGGTTGTTCACTTTTCGGTGTGGCGGAGAAAGCGAGCTGGCTTTCTTCGGGCATTGCACCCAATGAATGGTCGTCATTGTCTTGCGGGTCGCAAGAGGTCATGGCCAAAATGGCCATTAGGACGATGATTCCTGATTTGAATATATTTCTTATCATATTATTGTCTGTTTTATCGTATTAGCCATTCGGTTATTTCCAGTTACCGTTTTGTTTCAATTCGAATTCGGTTCCCAGCGTCTTTGTCATTTCTCCCTGAGGAATAGGAAGATATTTCATCCATTCTTCAAAGGTACGGACAGAGTTGAACTCGGAATTGTTTTCTGTCAGCACACTCGGAGCATCTCCCCAGCGAACCAGATCCCAGAAGCGCATTCCTTCACCCAGAAATTCTTTACGACGTTCGTTCTTGATATTCTGTGCTGTGATAGCGATCGGTTTGTCGGTTCCGAAAGCACGGCGACGTATCTGGTTGAAACATTCATCTGCACTTACGCCCTGAGCTTCGGGAGCACCTCCCATCTTCACCAATTCCACATAGTTCAACAGTGTTTCGGCATAACGGAAAATACGCAGGTTATTACAGTAATTCAGATCCTGGTCGCCTGGAGGAGGGTTATATCCTTCTCGGGCAGCATATTTACGCTGGAACAGGCCTGTATCCTGGAAACGTTTTGAATAACTGCCTTCGCGCCAGTCGTTGATAGAGGCATCACGACGCAGGTCACCTTCTTCGTACATCTGGTAAGCGGACAAACGGACAGGAGCAAATCCCCAGCCTCCTTTGAACACTCCGTCAGGATCTTTCAGTTCATTCGGAGAGATAAATGCCGGTAAGTTCGTACCATATCCCTGCCAGCCTGTATCCCAGGTTTTACCTTCCGGCAACTGGTTGCTTTCAAAGATGGATTCTTTGCAGAATTCATTTTCGTCCAACCACATGGCATCGAAATCGTCCATCAGTTCGTAATCGCCGCTTTTGATGATCGTGGCCATATCGTTGGCTACTTCGGCATATTTAGACTGATCTTTCTGATACATCACTACGCGTGCTTTCAACATCAGGGCGGCAGCTCTGTTGGCACGTCCCAGGTTGGCTCCGCTGACTTTCATCGGCATACCTTCTCCGCAGGCTATTTCCAGGTCGGTCATTATTTTCTGGTATATTTCGTCCGCACTCATCTGAGGTGCCAGGTAAGGATCGTCCAGCGGAGCTTCGAAGTAAGGAATATTTCCCCAGAATTTCCATAACAGATGAGTATAGTAAGCACGCAGGAAATGGGATTCTGCCGTATACTGGGCTACTTTTTCTTCCGTCACATTCACTGCATTCTTACAGGCAATAACTGCATTGTTCGCGCGTGCCAGGCCGGTAAAATAGATACTCCACAATCCGTCGAGAGTTTCTGCCGCACTGGAACTGAATTGCGACAGTACATATAATTGATGCTGGTCGCCGGCATCGCCTCCCCCTTTGAACAAGTCGTCGGAACGCAGGTCGGACATAAGTAACACAGCATTATAATTGTTGTTTGCATAGCTGTCAAACATCAGGATCTGATAAGCCGAACCCAAACTGGACAGGATCGTTCCTTCGGTTGCGGCTGCACCGGCTTCCGGCTTTTCCGTCGGCCCGGCTGTCAGGAAATCGTCACCACAAGAAGTGGTCATGACGGCAGTTGCCAAAAGAGATGCAAAAGCGAATAATTTATATCTTTTCATAATGATAAATACGTTTAAATGTTAGAAAGTGATATTAGCTCCTAAAGAGATCGTTCTCGATTGCGGATAGATACCTTTATCCACGCCGATCGTAGTATAATTGCCGGAGGCCAGTTCCGGGTCGAAACCGTCGTAACCGGTGAATGTGAACAGGTTCTCTGCCGATACGTATACTCTTAGTCTTTGTATGGACGCTTTCTTAGTCCATATAGTAGGCAGGGTATATCCCAGCTGGGCTGTTTTCAGGCGAACATAAGATCCGTTCTTTACATACAGGTCGGAAGAACGCCAGTTTCCGTTCGGGTTCTGGGCTGTCATGCGGGGGATAGAGTTGGAAGAACCTTCACCCATCCATCTGTCGAGTATCCATGTCGGACGGTTCATTGCCGGGATATCGCCACGTTGTGCGAAGTCGAATATATCGTTTCCGAAAGTTCCCTGGAAGAAGAGATTCAGGTCGAATCCTTTCCAGTCTGCGCCCAGTGTCAAACCGAACGTCCAGTCGGGCATCCCTTTACCGATCTTTGTTCTGTCGGTATCGTCTACCACTCCGTCCTTATTCGTATCCACGAAGCGAACGTCACCGGGTTGTGCCTTCGGCTGTAAGAGTTCGCCTTTATCGTTCGTATAGGCATTTACTTCGTCCCAAGTCTGGAAGATACCATCCGTTTTCATCCCGTAGAAGTAAGGCCAGACATCCCCGTTGGTTGCCCGTACATATTCACCTACTCCGGATGCACCGGCACTTTCGTAAGTAGCCAGACCGGAAGCATTACCCAGGTCGATCAGCTTGTTTTTCAGGTAAGAAGCGTTGGCACTGATTGAATAGTTGAAATCTTTGACAGAAGACTTCCAGCCCAATTCGAATTCAAGTCCCCAGTTCTGCATTTTTCCGGCATTACTCATCGGAGCGCTTTGTCCTACGTAGCTTGGGATCGGTTTGTCCATTAACATTCCGTTTGTTTTCTTCTTGAAATAGTCGAAACCGAAATTCAAACCGTTATTGAAGAAGCGGGCATCGAAACCGAGGTCGATCTGTTCCGACTCTTCCCATTTGATATTAGGATTGGCAATAGCTGCCGGTGAAGAACCGTATTGCATTGTTCCGGTTTTACCGTTATCTTTTACGCTGTAACCTCCACCGAAATAGTAGTTTTGTCCGCCATCCATTAGGGCTGTATAACGGAAGTTACCGATATTTTCGTTACCGTTCTTACCCCAGCTGAAACGTACCTTCATAGAATTGAATACGTCGCTCTGGAATTGTCGCATATAAGGTTCGTTCAACACATTCCAACCGACAGACAATGCCGGGAATGTAGCCCATTTATGATTGGGTCCGAAGCGGGAAGAACCGTCGCGGCGCATTGTGAATTGCAACATATAACGTTCGTCGTAGTTATAATCGATACGGCCGAAATAAGAAGCCAGGGCAGTAAAGTTGTAACCATCCGTGCCACCCCATGTACGTTCGTCGTCGCGGCTGCCGGTAGCAGAGTTGATATTAGCCTTGTTCGGGTCTGTTTCAAGCAGGTCGTAGTCGCTGCCACCCAGTTTACGAACTGAGTATTTTTGTGCTGACTGTCCTAAAACGACTGTCAGGTTGTTCTTTTCAAAGAATGTTTTATTGTAGGTCAATACGTTTTCTACCTGCCATCTGTAGCCACGGTTCATTTCGCTTTGTACCCAGCTTTGTTCGTTTTTCTTCATGGAGCCCATATAATATTCGAAACCATATCCGTCGGCACCCCAGAATGCCAGGTCGGCACCATAGCTGCTTTTGAACTTCAGTCCGGGAAGTACATCCAGTTCAGCCCAGAAAGAGCCGACGAACTTGTCTTCATTATTTTTTGTTACGGAAGGAGCATTCAACTGGGCAACCGGGTTGGCCAATTCCTGATAACCGGAAGGCGGCAAAGAAAATACACGTCCGTTTTTGTCTACGACAGCTGTCGGATATTTTGCCAGGATTTCAGCCGATTCTTTTTCATTAGCATAAACAGGAACCAGGGGAGAGAACGTGATGGCACTACCCAGGATAGAACCGTATTCCGAGTTGGATTCGACAGTAGAATTCGTACCTCTCGAGTAACCTATATTGACACCAACCTTCAGTTTGTTGAGGAATTTACGGTCTTGTGCTTCAAACACTTCATAGGTAGAGTTAGAACGAAGGCTCCAGCGGTCGTAGTTTGATTTACCGTAGTCGCCGCCGACGATACCTTCCTGATTGAAGTAACCTAAAGAAAGGAAATATTGCATTTTGTCGCTACCGCCGTTAATACTTACCTGATGTTGCTGAACCGGAGCGTCATAGTTGAAAGTGGCATCCTGCCAGTCGGTTCCGTTACCTGCGGAAGCAATTTCTTCCTGCGAGTAAAGAGCAGCATTTCCGTCGTTCACCTGTGCTTCGTTCATAATAGTCATGTATTCGCGTGCGTTCAGGACTGCTTTCTTTTTCCAGGGATTCTGCCATCCGTAGCTGAAATCGTAGTTGATCGTCGCTTTACCGCTTTTACCGCTCTTGGTCGTTACAAGTACAACACCATTGGCTGCGCGGGCTCCGTAAATAGCTGCCGATGCAGCATCCTTCAGGATCTCGACAGATTGGATATCCACCGGGTTCAGGTAGTTGATACCACCGTCTACCGGCATACCGTCTACGATATATAACGGATCGCTGTTGTTGACCGTTCCGATACCGCGGATGCGCACTTTAGAGTCTGATCCCGGCTGGCCGGAACTTTGTGTGATCTGTACGCCGGAAACTTTTCCTTTCAGCGCATCTTCCACACGGGAAGGTTTGGCTGCATTCAGTTCGTCGGCTGTTACACGGCTGATAGCCGCTGTTACCACACTCTTTTTCTGAACACCATAACCCACAACGACAATTTCGTCCAGTGCCTGGCTGTCTTCTGCCAGTGTTATGATTAACGGTTTGTTATCAGAAATTTTCACCAGTTGGGGGGTATAACCGATAAAAGAGATTTCCAGGACGGAGCTTTGCTCAACGTCAGGAATAGAGAACATACCATCCAGGTCTGTAATGGTCCCGTTGGTCGTTCCTTTTATAATAACATTTGCACCGATGACTGGTTCGCCCTGAGTGTCTTTTACTTGTCCACTGATCGTGAACTTCTGGGCGAATGCAAGTGTCGGGAATAATAATAACAGGCATAAGATGGGGATGATACCTCCATAATACCTCCGTTTAAATAAAATGTTCTTCATAAGATAAATACATTTTAAAGTTAACATACTAATCGTTTTTTACTTTTATTGTATTTGCAAAAGTAAAGTGTGGTTCGTGGGCTTCAATAGTCTGGTAAACAGCAGAAGTAAGTCGTGATATTTATTATATTATTGATAAATAGCATTTTATGTATTTTATGAGCCTGTAAAAAGTAAGTTATTTTATAAGGTTAAGGAGGCTTTCAAGTTTGTTTTAGCGCTCTATTTTTCCTAAAGATTTTACAATTTCTGCAAAATGTTCTTTGGGTACGATTGCTTTGCTACGTGTTTTCAGCCGGTTGTTATAGACTGTCTGGGCAGAGCAATGGAGGAATTCGGCTATTTTTACACTGTCGCTGATTCCCAGACGGACCAATGCATAGATACGTAGTTCGGTATTTAATAATTCTCCTTCTTTAGGTATGATCTGTTTATCCGGTTCGAGCAATGCATTAAAGTCGGAAACAAAGTCCGGATAGATATGCAGGAAGATGGCGTCGAAATTGCGGTAAAATTCTTTTAGTTCATTGGAAGTCATTGAAGAACTATCCGTCATCTTTTTCACTTCGTCTATCATACCGGTTTTGATCTTCCGGTTTATATTTTTCCTGTATTCATCGAGTTTACTGATATAGTTTGAACATATATTGAATACATAACCGATATATTCTTCTTTGACATAGTTTGATTCCGTCAGTTTATTGTTGGTTTCCAATAATTGTTCGTTCAATGATTGGAGCTGATTATTCACTTCAGCCAGTTGTTCATGAGCCTGCTCCAGTTCTTCGACATGTTTATTCAGGCTCTGGTTGGCTTTGTTCAGTTTCTTTCGTGACTCTTTCAGCCGTTTCATTTGTAATCCGATGAAGAATATGGCTGCAAGCAGAACCAACAATAACGTACTTACAATGAATAGATAGCGGCGTAAATCGGCTTCCTGTTTTTTATTTCTTTGTTCATAGGTTTTATGGATGGCGTCCAATGCAGAGGAAATACCGATCATACGTATCCTGTTTTTGTATAATTGTGCACATCCGAGGCAATAATTGAGATAAGAATAGGCGCGGTCTATGGCACCTCTTTCTAAAAGGGTTTTTCCCAGTTCTTCCAATGATGCGATATCATGATTTGCCGACCGGATATCAGCCATGGCTGATAAGATGAGGTAACGAAGATATTCCTCTTCGTTACCTTCGTCTCTATTCATTATTGCTAAAATATATGCATTCATTGCTTCTTTCCTGGAATCGAACGAAGCAGAAGCGAGCGATAATCTCAACTGTTCTTTTGCCTCTTTTGCCATAGGAGTTCCGTTATACTGCCATCCTTTGTACCATAAATAATAGGGATGATTATCCGGTATACTGGAAAAGATGGAATCCCGGTATATCTTTTCCTGGGCATAATAAAGTATACTTTGCTGGGAATCTTCCCCGGAATATTGGCCGTAATGCGAATAAAGATACATCATCTGTCCGTAATAATCCGTTTTGGCATAAGATGACAGATTATCTACATTTATCTCATTCAAAGCATCCAGTGCTTCTTTCAGGAATCCGGTAGCCGATAATATAAAAGATTGTTCGATATTCCATTGTGCGATCCACTGTGGATTGTTCAGTTTTCGGGCGATATTCAGGTTTTTATGTATGTAACTTAATGCCGAATCGCTGTCGTATACCATAAATTCTTCATAGAACAGTTTATTCATCCAGTATTGCTCTTCTTCCGTCTGAACTTTCTGTTCCATTTTTCTCAGTTCTTCGATCCGTTTCTCTTTGGCAACGACAAAAGTCTCTTTTTCAGCAAGAAGCGAGTCAAGGCTTTGCAGCATTTTTTCGATGTTTTCGGATACTGATTGCCCGTTGGCATATCCTGAACAAACGAATGAAGGAATGATAAATAATAGTATTATCCTGATATACATTGTTGTCTGATTTAAGGTTTACGGATCAAAGATAAAAAAAGAGGATGACTTTATCCTCTTTATTTATTTTTTAGTTACTTTTTCGTTAGATTATATGTGTACTCCCATGAAACAGATGGATACGCTATTTTAGTTTTGATAAAAACCTGTATCCTCCGGAAATTTCATCTTTCACAATCTTTCCCGGCTGTGGAACCGGAACATGCATTCCTATTACGGCGATGTCCTTGTCGGCGAGGTATTCCAGTACTTTGAGGCGTGTTTTCCGTGCCATGTCGGGATCGACGTCATAGGTGATAGATATCTCGGGATGTGGCATCTGTATAGCCAGGGCATGTGTCAGGTCGCCCCATACCAACAGCTTTTCGCCGCCGTCAGAGATGAGGTACATTATGTGTCCCGGGGTATGGCCGTAGGCCTCTATCGGGAAGATGCCGTCACCGTAATCCCCGTCGAGCGCAAGAGCTTGTACTGTTTTGACTTTCGTACCGTATTGTTCCTTTATTTTCTGCACTGTATGGAAATTTTTGCGCTGGTCGGGCGGGAATTTGTTCATTTCTACATCACTGCTCCAATAAGCCAGTTCTTTGTCGCCTACGGCTATCGATGAGTTTACGAAAACAGGATTTCCATCCAACAGCATTCCTCCTACATGGTCTCCATGCATATGTGTCAACAGTATTTGATCTACATCCTGGCATTCAATACCAAGGTTCTTCATTTGCTCGAAAATTTTCCATCCGTAGCCGGTATCTATGAGCCATACCTTGCCTTTCCCTTTTACCAATACGACGTTTGTTGCGATCGAGAAGGTCCCGTTTGGAGCATATTTAGCGGTTATATCTGCCGGCGCGTCTATCAATAAGCCCGTCTCCGCATCTCCTGAACCTTCGGTAAATACAAACACTTCATAATTTCCCACTTTATAACCAGTGTTTAGTTCGGTTGCCAATTCTTGTGAATATCCATTAAAACTGATACACAAAGAGACAATAAGGATAGAAAATAAGTAAGATAAAGTTCTCATATTCGTAGTTTTCTGTACAAAAGTAAAATAAACAAAGTGATATTTCAATAAAATCGCCAAATTTAAAATAGGACAGAACTCGTATGAGATACTTTCTTATTTTAAATTTGGCGAATGTTATATCGTATTACGGCTCCATCACCACCTCGATACTATTTCCCTGGCCAAGTAGCTTTTTGGTGAAGGCCTGTATTTTGGCAGGAGTGATGCTGTTGACTGTTTCGACATATTTCGTTGCGGCGTCGAATCCTTTGTAGTAATAATTATCCAGCGTATTCAGCCAGTAACTATTTTCCTGTTGATTCTCGGCAAAGCGTTTCAGGATATTGTCCTGCGTCTTTTTGAAATCTTCCGGACGCGGACCGATATCGGAGATACGTTTCAGTTCGTTGCGTACGATTGTATTCATCTGTTCCCGTTTGTCAGGATCGGTGTCGAAATAAGCCTGCAGGAAGGTTTGTCCTTTGGGGAAAGAAGAGATACGGGCAGAGGTCTGTACACCGTATGTACCGCCTTCTTCTTCACGTACCTTTTCCATATACACCAGGTCGAGCACCTGTTTCAACATGGTGGCCGTGATGATGTTTTCCAGGTTGTAATCCATTTCTCCGGAATAGAAGTTTACGACGGAAGCTTTCGGGGTTTCCATCTGACGTTTGAAACGATTTACGTATTCACCTTTACGGATGGGGGGAACCTCTTTTACATTTCCCTGTTCTATTTTACCGTTGGCGGGCAGAGTTGCCAGATATTGTTCTACCAATGGACGGATACTGTCGGTATTGATGTTTCCTACGAAAGTAAAGACAAAACCGGAGGCATCGCCGAAGCGTTCCTTGTACATTTCCATGATACGCGGATAGCTGATATTCTTGAAATCGGCCGGATCGATACGCATGGCACGCGGGTTATTATTATAAATCGCTTTCGTCAGTGAGTCGCTGAAGGCTACCATCGGATTCAGTTCCACATTTTTCAGCTGGGCAATCATACGGTTTTCAAAAGATTTGTATGCTTCTTCATCCATACGCGGAGCCGTGAAATTGAGGTAGATCAATTCGAATAACGTCTTCAGGTCGGAAGGAGTGGAGGAGCCGTTTACGTTTTCGCTATCCATTCCGAGCGAAGTAGAACAGGATACTTTCTTGCCGGCCAGCATCTTGTTGAGGTCGATAGCCGAGAAATTTCCCAAACCGCCGAGGTCGATGACTTCGTTGAATACTTTCAGGTTGTCGATATCCTTATTTCCGAATAAGGTACTTCCGCCCGGGCTGGTTGCCGTCATAATGATCTCGTCCTTTTTGAAATCGGTATGTTTCAATACTACTTTAATGCCGTTATTTAAGGTCAATACGGTAGCACCGAACAACGGATCTTCTTTGCTATCCGTGATTTTACCCGGAGCTGGTAGTTCCGAGATCAAAGGTTCGTTCGAAAGTGTTTCCTTATAAGGTTCTACCGGAATGCGTTGCGCTTTCATAAAATCGCGGAGCAGCTCTTCGTCGGTAGGATAGGTGACACCTTCTTTTTCCGGACCGGTCAGGCTGATAACGATATTCCGTTCGCCGATCATATCCTGGATATATTTGTTGACCTGTTCAACCGGAACAGCCTGGGCGATCTGCCCGATCAACGCGTATTCCGTTTCAATACCCGGAATATATCCACCTTCGGTAAAGTGGCGTACATATTCGTTGGTGAAGGCACTGTTACGTTGTTTGTCGCGGTCGTTGTAGAGCGATTCGTATTGTTTGAGCACATTAATGCGTGCCCGATCATACTCAGAAGGAGTGAAACCGAAACGTTTTACACGTTCTGTCTCTGTGACCAGCGCATTCATGGCAGAGTCCACTTCATTGTCTTTAACCAATGCGGCTACCGACCAGGCTCCTTTTGTTTTCGATATCATATAATCGCCGTCTGAAGCTTGTGCAGCAACGAACGGGGGATTGGCTTTCTGTACCATTTCGTTGAAACGTTCGTTCATCATCGTGGCTGCTACGCTCTGGATATAATCTTTTACCACTCCGGCAATCGTACCATACATATCCTGCGGCATCTTTTCATGTTTGTAGAAGATAGACAGGATCGTGTTTGAAGCCTCCTTGTCGGTAGCAATGGAGATCAGCGGCATATCGTTGTCTGCCACTTCGAACATTTCGCGGGGAGCCGGGTTTACCGGAGCCGGGATATCGGCAAAGATCTTTTTAACGGCTGCTTCCACTTTATCGACGTCGATGTCGCCAACGATGATAATGGCCTGCAGATCGGGGCGATACCATTTGTGGTAGTAGTCGCGTAGTTCGTTCGGTTTGAAGTTGTTGATCACATCGATCGTTCCGATCGGCATGCGGTGGGCATAACGGCTGTCCGGATACATCTTTGGTAGTTGCTGTTCCCAGAGACGTGCTTGCGCATCCTGGCGTGTACGCCATTCTTCACGGATCACGCCGCGTTCTTTCTCTATGGCGGAATCGGCCAGTGTGATGAAGCCCGACCAGTCATGCAGGATCAACAGGCAGGAGTCTACCACACTTTCACGGGTGACCGGAGCGTTCATGATCATATACACTGTCTCATCAAAGCTGGTATAAGCATTGAAATTTTCGCCGCCGCGCATACCTACACTCTCGGTGAATTCGTCCATTCCTTTATCCGGGAAGTTTTTTGATCCGTTGAAAGCCATGTGCTCCAGGAAGTGAGCCAGTCCGCGCTGGTTCTCTTCTTCCAACATGGAGCCTACGTTTTGCGCAATATAGAAGTCGGCCCGTTCTTTGGGAAGTTCGTTGTGACGGATATAATACGTCAATCCGTTCGACAGCTTACCGTAACGAACCTGCGGATCGATAGGCAGTGGTTGCATTTCCTGTTGTGCTGCCAGTTGGAAGAGGCAGAAGAAACTTAACAGGGAAAAGATTAAAAATCGTTTTTGTTTCATTCGGTTATTAATTAGTTTATTCATTATTAATCGGTAATACATACATGACATGCGTTCCGCCTCCTATTTTAGAAAGAACACCTTTTTCGACAAATAGTTTTATATCGGCAGTGGCACGATAACGTGAACAGCCGTTCAATTCTGCATAGTCGAGTGTTGAAATCCGCTTGTTTCGTTGCAGGAAATCCAGCATCTTCTTTTTCCGTTCGTCGAGTGTCAGCTTAGCCGGAGTTTTAACATGTTCGAGTTCTGCATTTCTTAATCCTTCTTTCAGCTTTTCCGAGCAACGGAAATTTACTCCGTCCACCATAACCGTCATTTTCTTTCCGTCGGCCGACGGCTGGGTACGGAGTGAAGGTGAGAAATACCCCAGTTCCTCCAGTTCCACATGCTGCCCGCTTTTTAGGCATAGGGTGATGGCCCATGCAAAAGAGTCGAGCACCGCTTTTACGTCTGCCGAGGAGATTGTAGACCGGGAGCAGATCATTTTGCATAGATAGTCCATTTTTGCTGTACCGTCGGATACTGCCCGTGCATGACTTAATTTCTTTCCTGGCCGGTTCTTCGGTTGCGGTGTCTCATGCACTTTGAATTTTATTCCCATTCTTATTCTTGTTTTATACTAATGTGTCTGTAAAAACAATGTGATGTCACTTTGGTTTCCTGCCGACATAATTGCTTGTCGACAATTGTGAGCAGGCCTGTCGATAATTATCGGCAACCAAAAAGGATAGAGACAAATATACAACACAATGCAGGGAATTGTTCTCCACGTAGGGATAATTATTGAATATTTATCATTCCCATTCGGTAAAAATGCGATTTAGTCTAACTATGTTTCGGCATTAATCTATTCTTCCACACTCGGAAATTTTGCATCCTAACTTTTAATCATAATTTACAAACGGGAGAAAACGAGTGTGTTTGTAAGTTGCGCTTGATGAAATGGCGGTTTTTGCTATCTGACATTCCTGTCATACAAATGTCATCTTCAGTCACTTAAAAATCAGACTTTTTTTAATATAATTCTAATCTCTTCAATACAATTTATGAGGTATTAAGGCGTTGGTATTAAACGTAAATGCTTACCTTTGCGGCCGACTGTCCGTGTGAGGATAGCTTATTTTGACAATTAATTATCACACTTTATACAAACATGAGAAAGTATAAACTAATCAACAACGTGTTGGGGTGGGTTGTTTTTCTGATCGCCTCTACCGTTTATTTGATGACTATGGAACCCACTGCCAGCTTCTGGGATTGTGGTGAGTTCATTTCTTCAGCTTTTAAACTGGAAGTAGGGCACCCGCCCGGAGCACCGTTCTTTATGTTGACGGCTAACCTGTTCACGCAACTTGCCTCGGATACATCCATGGTGGCTAAAATGGTGAATTCGATGTCGGCACTGTTTAGCGGGCTGACCATTTTATTCCTGTTCTGGAGTATTACGCACCTGGCACGTAAGATCATGGTGAACGATGAGAACGAAATCTCATTAGGCAAGATGATTACGATCATGGGTAGCGGTCTGGTAGGTGCGTTGGCTTATACCTTTAGCGATACATTTTGGTTCAGTGCGGTAGAAGGTGAAGTATATGCTTACTCTTCTCTGTTCACGGCATTGGTTTTCTGGCTGATTCTTAAATGGGAAGAGGCGGCAGACCGTCCGCATGCCGACCGTTGGATCGTGCTGATCGCTTACCTGATGGGGTTGAGTATCGGTGTCCACCTGTTGAACTTGCTTTGTATCCCGGCTATCGTGCTGGTTTATTATTATAAGAAATTCCCGAATCCTACGATGAAAGGGACCATCTATGCGTTGCTGGTTTCTTTTGCGATCGTCGGATTGATGATGTATGGTGTCGTTCAGGGGCTGGTCGAGGTTTGCGGTTATTTCGAACTCTTGTTCGTGAATGTACTGGGTATGCCTTACAACTCGGGTGTCTTTGCTTATGTGATCGCATTGGCCGGCGTATTGATCTGGGCTATCTGGGAAACGATGCGCGATGAGATAAATCCGGTGCGCATGAAGATCGCTTTTATCGTATCGATCGTGCTGGTAGGTGTTCCGTTCATCGGTAGCGGTTATGTGATCGCTGTGATCCTGACGGCTGCACTGACAGCTTACCTGTTCATGAGCAAAAAGGTGAATATCAAATTGCTTAACACGGTTTTGGTTTGCCTGATGGTGATCGTTGTCGGTTATTCATCTTATGCACTGACGATGATCCGTGCAACGGCGGATACTCCGATGAACCAAAATGCACCGAGCGATATCTTCACATTGCGTTCTTATTTGGCACGCGAACAGTACGGTAAGACACCGCTGATCTACGGACAGACATTTGCTTCGGAGGTAAAACGTGAGAACCAGGGAGGAAACTGTGCACCTGTCACTAAGGAAGGTGAAGCTGTATGGAGCCGTGTGATCAAGAAAGATCCGAATGAAAAGGATAAATATTTCGTTTCCCGTCATGATGTCGATTATGAATATGTGGATGAGCTGAATATGCTTTTCCCGCGTATGTACAGTAATGTCGATGCCCATGTGGGAGCTTATAAGGAATGGTCGCAGTTTAAGGGAGAACCTGTGAAGTTCAACCGTTGTGGTGAGAATGTGACGGTGATGAAACCGACGTTTGCCGAAAATCTGCGTTATTTCTTCGCTTATCAGCTGAACTTCATGTACTGGCGTTACTTTATGTGGAACTTCTCCGGACGTCAGAACGATATCCAGGGAAATGGTGAGGTGATGAACGGTAACTGGATCACCGGTATCAAGGCGATCGACGAGGTGCTTGTCGGTCCGCAGGATAACATGCCGTCCGATATCGCGAACAATAAAGGACATAATGTCTATTATATGCTGCCGCTTCTGCTCGGTATCTTGGGACTGTTGTATCAGGCTTATTCCGGCCAGCGTGGTATCCAGAGTTTTTGGATCACTTTCTTCCTGTTCTTTATGACTGGTATCGCTATCGTGCTTTATCTGAATCAGACACCGTACCAGCCGCGTGAACGAGACTATGCGTATGCAGGCTCCTTCTATGCGTTCTGTATCTGGATCGGATTCGGTGTCGCGGCGCTTGCCAAACTGATCGAGAAGTATGGAAAGTTACCTGCTGTAGCTGCCGGTTCCATCGCTACCGTATTATGCCTGTTCGTTCCTATTCAGATGGCAGGACAAAACTGGGACGATCACGATCGTTCAGGACGTTATGTTTGCCGTGATTTCGGTGCTAACTATCTGGAATCCTGTGAACCGAATGCTGTAATCTTTACCAATGGCGATAACGATACATTCCCGTTGTGGTATGCGCAGGAAGTGGAAGGTATCCGTACTGATGTCCGTGTATGTAACACCAGCTATCTGCAGACAGACTGGTATATCGACCAGATGAAGAAGCAGGCTTACGAATCGGCACCGCTGCCTATTTCGTGGGATCGTGCGGATTATATACAGGGTACACGCGATGCAGCCTATATCGTTCCGATGATGGATAAGCCTATCGACCTGAACACTGGTTTGAATTTCGTACGCAGCAATGACCCGAAATTCAAGAAGATACCGGGATTCAACCAGGAACTCGATTATATTCCTTCAGAGACATTGATCTATAAAGTCGATTCGGCTACAGCTATGGCGAAGGGTCTTGCCGACTCTACCGACATGCTGAAAGAAATGACTATCAACCTGAAAGGTAAGACTGCACTGGGTAAACAAGAGTTGATCATCCTGGATATGTTGCAGACCAACAACTGGGAACGTCCTATTTACTATGCGATCACTGTAAATCCTGATCAGTTTGTCGGTTTGGACGGCTATTTCGAACAGACAGGTTTGGCATATCAGATCGTTCCGAAGCAGGCGAACAAAGGCACCAACACAGAGAAGATGTACGATAACGTGATGAACAAATTCAAGTGGGGTGGCGTGGATAAACCTGGTATTTACCTGGATGAGAATGTGATGCGTATGTGTAAGAGCTACCGTATGGCGTTGTTCAATAAACTGGCTGAAGACTTGCTGAAAGAAGGTAAGAATGAGAAAGCATTGAACGTGTTGAACAAGAGTATGGAAGTATTGCCACCAGAAAACGTTCCGTTGGATTACACGGCACTTTCTACGGGTGAGCTTTATTATGCACTCGACCAGGATGAAAAGGCTGAAGAGGTATTTACCGGAATTGCAGAGAATGCTATGCGTAATATCGACTGGTTCTTCCGTCTGAAACCGTCTCAGCTGGCTTCTGTGACAAGAGAGTTGGAACATAACCTGGCCGTCATGCAGCAAGTGCTGGCCGTCAGCAAACATTATAACCCCGAATTTGCTAAGAAGTATCAGGAAGAGTTTGACAACTACCGGATGGCTTACGGTTCGGTTCGCGGAAATAAGTAACATATGTTTATAGAACAACCGCCCTGGTTCTACAGGGTCCTGTTCCCAGGGGTAATCTGGCGGATACCGGCCAAGGAGAAGTGTGTATATCTCACCTTCGACGACGGCCCTATTCCCGAGGTTACCCCTTGGGTTTTGGATATACTCGACAAATATGGTGTGAAGGCGACCTTCTTCTGTGTAGGAGATAATGTCCGCAAGCATCCTGAAGTTTATCAGATGGTGCTCGATCGCGGACACCGGGTAGGCAATCACACTTTCCATCATATTCAGGGGCTTCAATATTGGACGAAGAACTACCTGGATGACATTGAGCAGGCTGCCGGATATATCCACAGCGACCTGTATAGACCACCGCACGGACATATGCGTTTCCCGCAGGTAGTGGCCCTCAGAAGGAAATACAAGATTATCATGTGGGATGTGGTGACCCGCGATTACAGTCCGCATATGACTCCGAACGGTGTTTTCAATGTGGTGAAAAATTATACCCGCAACGGCTCTGTCATCGTCTTCCATGACTCTCTCAAAGCCGAGATGAACATGCGTGAAGCCATGCCTCGTGCCATTGAATGGTTGCAGCAGGAAGGGTATACGTTTAAGGTGTTTGAATAATGTGTCAATGGGGTAATGTGCCAATATGCAATGAACCTGTCTGCCCATATAAAGAACAAAGCAAAAGAATTAGGCTTCGATGCCTGCGGAATAGCTGAAGTGGCACCCGCAGACACCGAAGCTTTGTTTTTTGACCGTTGGATAGCAGAAGGATGTCATGCTGGGATGAAATATATGGAGAACTACCGGGATATCCGTCTGAACCCTGCCGGCTTGGTCGAAGGTGCCCGTTCGGTTATCTCTGTCGCCCTTAATTATTATCCGGCACAGAAGCAATCTCCCGATGCCCCCCGCATCTCTTACTATGCTTATGGTAAGGATTACCACCTCGTCCTGAAAGACAAGCTCCGTCAACTCTGGCAATACATCACGGAAGAACTTCTTCCAACCTTCCCCCAGGCACTCGATTCTTTCGGACAACAGGTAGTGACTGGGAGTCACTTTTCCCCTCTTGAGAGGGGACAGGAGGGAGGTAATCCATCTGCTCCGGAAAACATTGAAGCTCGGGTTTTCACCGACTCCGCACCTCTTCTCGAACGTTATTGGGCCTGGAAAGCCGGCCTTGGCTGGATTGGCAAGAATACCAACCTTATCATCCCCGGTAAAGGCTCTTTCTTTTTCCTCGGTGAGATTGTCACTACGCTGGAACTCGACTACGACAGCCCCCAGGAGAACCGTTGCGGCAATTGCCGTCGTTGTCTCGATGCCTGTCCGACAGGGGCTTTGGAGTCCGCCAGGCATTTGAATGCAAACAAATGTATCTCTTACCTCACTATCGAGCATAAAGAAGATATCCCTTCCGAGCTTGCCTTCCGCCTGGGCAACCGTCTCTACGGCTGCGACACCTGTCAGGAGGTCTGCCCCTGGAACCACTTTGCTGTTCCCACCCGCGAAGCTGCTTTCGCCCCATCTCCCGCCTTCCTCTCCTTTAAAAAAGAAGACCTGGCGGACTTTACCCGTGAAGATTATAATCGTATCTTTGCCAAGTCAGCTGTCAAACGGGCAAAATATGAAGGCTTGATCCGGACGATCGCTAACAAACGAAAAATTATAAACAACAAGAAAGATAAACCATGAGAAGAACATTCAATCTTCTGCTCCTCTCTTTTCTTTGTACCCTGGTTGCCTTTGCCGCACCGGGAGATTTGAAAGAGAAGCTTGCTTCCCTGAAGGGAATCAGTAATATCGAACAACTCGAATCGGATGTCTATCCGGAAAAGTACCTGGTACGTATCACCCAACCTATCGACCCGAAGCATCCGGAAGTGGGAACTTTTACCCAGCGTGTCGTTATCGGACATGTCGGCTTCGACCGTCCGACCGTTATCGTAACAGAAGGCTACGGAGGTGCGTATGCCATGAATCCCAAATATCAGGAAGAACTGACGAAGCTGCTCGATGCCAACCTCGTCTTCGTGGAATACCGCTATTTTCTGGAATCCACTCCCGAACCCTGCAACTGGGATTATCTGACTGCCGAGAACTCCGCTTACGACCTGCATAACGTCAATCAGACATTTAAACAGCTTTATACCGGCAAATGGATCAGCACCGGCATCAGCAAGGGCGGACAGACTACTATGCTTTACCGTGCATTTTTCCCGGACGATGTAGATATTTCAGTACCGTATGTAGGTCCGCTGTGCAAGGGGGTGGAAGACGGTCGGCACGAACCGTTCCTCCGTAAGGTTGGTACGAAAAAAGAGCGTAAGAAGTTAGAAGGCTTTCAGCTGGAAGTGCTGAAACGTAAGGCCGATATGCTCCCTTTGCTCGAATCGTTCTCTAAAGAGAAAGGCTTGGAATACCGTATTCCGATGGCGGAGGTGCTGGATTATTGCGTCTTGGAATATCCTTTTGCCTTGTGGCAGTGGGGAACATCTGTTTCCGTTATCCCTTCTCTACATGCTGAAACGAAAGTGCTATTTGATCATCTGATGGATATCAGCAGTCCTGATTATTTTGCCGAAAACCAGCCGAATATCTCATTCTTTGTGCAGGCAGCCCGTGAATTGGGTTACTATGGCTACGACACAAAGCCCTTTAAAAAGTATCTGACTATAGAAAGCAGTAAAGGATACTTAAACCGTATCATGCTTCCGAAAGAATTGGTAGACAAGGTGGAATTTCGTCCGGCTCTTTATCATAAGATATATAACTTCCTGAAGGATAATGACCCGAAGATGATCTTCATCTATGGCGAGATCGATCCGTGGACAGCGGCACATGCTCCGGTTTTCAAAGGAAAGAAAAACGAACAAGTCTATTTCCAACCTCGTGGCAGTCACCGTTCGCGTATCGGCAATATGCCTGAAGACATCAAGGAAAAGATTCTGACGCAGCTACGCCAGTGGCTGGCGGAATAACGCTTACTCTGCTTTCAGCTCAAACCGCTGGAAGCAGAGCTCTTCATCACTATAATTCTCATTGAAAGTATGCGAGGCTGAGATATATAATCCATCCTCACGTACGAACAGGAGGTTTGAGTTATAAGTATAGTCCGGCATCATCGTTTCGCCGAGCAGACGGAAGTCCTTATCGAGTATCATGATTGAGAAATTCTTTCTACCGAATTGAAGCAGTTCCATTGCTTCCCGGTCTTTCAGCTTACGACCAATCTCCGTGGCAGGGTAGGCGATGCGGTAGTAGACTTCGCGGTAAGGATCGTATAGGATACCGCCATAGTTCGGATTCTCCGCTCCATCCTGGAAAGTCAGATTGCCATAGTCGTCTAATAGCTTGGGCTGGCTGATGTATTGGCTTTTAGCCGATACGCGTGTCATTTCCATCTGTGAAGGAGAGGCTACCAGCAGATCTTCAATGTAGTAGAAGGAATAGACGAAGTTTGTCCCATTGAAGCAGCGTTGCATGGACTCTTCCCAACTCGCTCTTTTCTGATTGTTTTGATTCGGAAAGGTGTCATATTCAGGAGGATAGGTATGTATCTCTTCCGTTTGTATGTTGATGACGGCTGCAATAGGGTCGTGGTCTATCCATCTGTTTGCTGTGGCTATGAAATAGAGGGAGTCGCCCTGCAATAGCGCCTCTCCACCTTGTACGAAAAAGTTTGCAGCTTGTAGAGGGATACCTTCCCGGCTCTTTTTTATAGGAATGCGTTTGATGATCTCTGCTTTCCGGTTTATCAGAGTGAGTTTATTTGCATAATGGGAAGTAAGGTAGATGCTATCAAGGGTATGGATATAATAGCCGCAAATCCTTCCAGCTCCGTTCGGTCCATCGGACTCAACCTTGATCTCAAACTCATGTCTGCCCGAATCCATATCGTAAAAATGGATGGTGTTGCTATCACGGCATTGAAGGGTGAAATATTCTTTCCCGCCCGCATCAGTATAGGGTAATACGCACATCATGAAAGGAAACGTTTTCGTATCAAGGGGAAAGGTTATCTTTTTATCGCTTGGTACTAGTGTATAGTTTTTACTTTCCTGTTTTCCCCCGCAAGATAAAAGCAATGGGAGAAATAAAAGGTAAATAAGTAATCGCGTTTCCATGAACTATAGTCTTTATTAGGTTATTATGAATTGTTCGTAAAGATAGTGGCTGTTTTTTGTCTGGTCAAGCAATACATTCTCTAGAGATCCCCTTTTGACGTCTTTTAACACCCGGGTCTTAGCAATATGCACACCTGGATGTCGAGATGGCTGAGACCCGGATGGCAATTAATTTGTGTAGTTATCTTTGGGATAATAAGAAGTGTCTCTGATAGGATTATAAGATCCCCTGCACCTTATAAACAAACTCCATCCACACCCAATAGCGGATGGCCTTGCCCAGGAACATCGAAATGGCAACGATCCAGATATTGGCGCGGAGGAAGCCCAATGCTACCGCTATGAAGTCACCGATACCGGGGAGGAAGACGAAGAAGCCCATCCATGATCCTTTTCCTGCGATCCAGTCCTGTACCTTTTGGAGCTTTTTGGCATCCAGTTTGAGGTATTTTTCGATCCATTCCACTTTCCCCAACATACCAAGCCAGTAACAGCTCATGCCACCCAGGAAGTTCCCCAGTGTGGCGGCAATCATGCAAGGCCAATAGGCTGAACCGGCTAGCAGTACGCCTGTCAGTACGACTTCGCTGCTGAAAGGCAGAATGGTTGCAGCAAGGAAAGAGGCAATAAACACCCCGATGTATCCATATTCTATAAGAAATTCCATATACGTAAGAATAAGAGGGCAAAATAAAGCACGATGGTCGAATAGAATGTCCAGAAGATGATCCTGCCGCGCATAACGGTGAAGAAATGGGCGATCAGTATCGAAGCCGGGACACAGGCTGTTTCAAGAAACTCTTCCGAAGCCTGTTCGTAAATGAAATAGAGCGCAAACGCCCATACGGACAGGACGATAAGGAAGGATAAGAATTGGCGTGTACGTAAAACATCCTCATATTCGTGCGTAATGATATTGATGGCGGAAACCGCCGTTAAAAGAGCCACGGCAGCAATCGCTATCCAGTCGAGCAGTCCGATTCCGGTAGCAATCAGGAAACGTATTTTGAACAATCCTGCGAACGGAACGGTGAATGGCGTGAAATCGCGAAACCAGACACACCAGCCCAGCAGGAACCAGTAAACAGTGCCTACACCCAATAAGGATGCGATAAATGTCCGGATATTCAGGGTCCTGAAATTATACATCCCTATCCAGAAGATCGGAATGAACCAGAGGATATGTACCCATAACAAACTACCTATCCCGATCAGCAAGGCGGCATTATAGGCGTTGCTTTTGGCATAGGGATCATGGTAGGATGTGAATAGCTGGTAAATAGCCAGGATCAGGCAGAATACGCCGAGTGAGGTGGACTTCAACGGTAGGAAGTCCGGATTGGTACTAATGAACAGTACATAAAACAGAAAAGGAAGCAGCGTCTTTTCGCGGATCAGCACCAGGATATAGTTGGCCCGGTGGAGCAGGAGAGCTCCCCCGAACATCAACAGCATACCTATGGTATACGTAAAAGCCTTGCCAGGCAGAACCTGGCAGATGGCGTTCCACAGGGGAGGGGCTGTCACCTCTCCGTATACCGGATAACCGATCGAATTGAAGTAGCTTACGACCCAGCAGGCAATACAAGCTATCAGCACGACCACAAAAGTACCTGTGCCGGAAATACTGTGCCTGCGGGAGTAACTGTATGTATTGTTCATTCTTACTGATTCTGAAGGCTGTAAGCCTGATCACAAATCTAGCCCAAGGTTTAACCTTGGGCTAGATTTGGCTCGTCCTTACAGGACTCTTGATTGTTTTTACAAATCGAACCCGATATCGCTCCGGAAATATTTCTTGTCGAATAAGATCTTCTTCGCACCGGCAAAAGAGCGGGCTAGAGCTTCTTCTTTGTTGGCTCCGTAAGAGCTGACGGCAATGACGCGTCCGCCATTAGTCAGGATGCGACCGCTGGCTGCAACGGTACCGGCGTGGAAAAGGATATTGTCGGATGGCACGTCATCCAGTCCGTAGATTATTTTGCCTTTTTCATACGCTTCGGGATATCCGCCGCTTACCAGCATAACTGTAACGGCTGCACGCGGGTCGTGAACCAGGGTGCGGCTGTCAAGGTTGCCTTCGGCTATACCTTCCAGCAGGTCTACCAGGTCGCTTTGGATACGGAGCATGACTACTTCTGTTTCCGGGTCGCCCATGCGGCAGTTGTATTCGATCACCTTCGGATCGTTCTCGTTGATCAGGCCGAGGAAGATGAAACCTTTATAGTCGATACCTTCCGCTTTCAGTCCTTCGATGGTCGGACGGATGATCTGTTCATCCACCTTTGCCATATAGGCTTCATCGGCAAACGGGACGGGAGAAACGGCACCCATACCACCTGTGTTGAGACCTGTGTTGCCTTCGCCGATACGTTTATAGTCTTTGGCTACCGGGAGCACTTTGTAGTTTGTCCCGTCGGTCATGACGAATACAGAGCATTCGATACCTGTCATGAACTCTTCGATAAGGACTGTCTTGCTGGCGTCGCCGAACATTCCGTTCAGCATATCGCCCAATTCCTTTTTCGCTTCTTCTAGTGTATCGAGGATCAGCACGCCTTTACCCGCCGCCAAACCGTCGGCTTTCAGCACGTAAGGAGCTTTTAGCGATTCAAGGAAAGCATATCCTTCTTCCAGGTTTTCAGCAGAAATACTTTTATAGCGGGCAGTCGGGATGTTGTGGCGCATCATAAATGCTTTGGCGAAGTCCTTGCTGCCTTCCAGCTGTGCACCTTCTTTCGACGGACCTATCACAGGAATACCTGCCAGTGAAGCATCGTTCTTGAAGAAGTCGTAAACACCTTTTACCAGTGGGTCTTCCGGACCTACAACTACCATGTTGACGTTGTTGGCCAATACGAATTCTTTGATGGTCTGGAAATCGTCTGCCTTGATATTAACATTGGTTCCTACCTGGGCTGTGCCTGCGTTACCGGGGGCAATAAATAACTTGTCCGTTTTCGGACTTTGGGCGATTTTCCAGGCTATTGCGTGTTCGCGGCCGCCGGAGCCTAATAACAGAATGTTCATATTTTATAGTTGTTTTTTAGTTGACAATTTATGTATTTAGTTGACAGTTGACAGTTGACAGTTGACAGTTGACAGTTGACAGTTTTGATACAATAAGCATTTTAACTGTCAACTGTCACTTGTCAACTGTCAACTATTTAAGGTAGTCGTCAAAGTACCGTGTAATCTTTTCATACAGATGCGGACGGTCTTTGCCGATCACGTTGTGCTGATGGCGTGGATAGACGAAATAATCCGGATATGTATCAGCCTCCACACAGGCTTTCAGAAAGCCCAAACTGTGCTGCCATACGACCACAGGGTCGATGTCGCCATGAATCATCAGGAGATGTCCTTTCAGATTACCGGCTTTTAGCTTCATGTTGGCATTCTTATATCCTTCAGGGTTATCCTGCGGACGGTCCATATACCGTTCTCCGTACATGATCTCGTAATTGCTCCAGTCGATTACCGGACCGCCGGCTACGCCAACCTTGAATATTTCCGGATAGGAGAGCATCAGATTGGTAGTCATGAAACCGCCGTAGCTCCAGCCATGTACGCCGATGCGGTCGGCATCCACGTAAGGAAGCGATTTGAGGAAGTCTGCCCCTTTGACCTGGTCCGCCATCTCGTTGACACCCAGGTTGCGGTGGATAACGCTTTCAAATTCAAATCCGCGGTTGGCCGATCCCCGGCTGTCTACCGTCAGCATGACGTATCCGCGTTGTGCCATATAGATATCCCATCCCCGTCCGCCGTTCATAAAGTCGCCGGTAATCAATTGGGCATGCGGACCTCCGTACACATAGATAATGGCGGGGTATTTCTTGCTTTCATCCAATCCGACCGGCTTGACCAGGCGGTAGTTGAGATCCGTTACACCGTCGGCAGCTTTGATTGTACCGACTTCTATCTCGGGTAGGGCATAGCCTTCGTACGGGTTTTTCGCTGTCAGCAGGGTTTCTACTGTTTTCCTATTTTTCGTCTGTACGATCTCTATCTTTCGGGGAATATCGGGAGCGGAATAATTGTCGATGGCATATTTCCCGTCCGGGCTGATCGAGAGGTTGTGTACCCCCTGTAAGCCTGTGCCTCCGGATATCAGATGAGTATCTCCTTTCTTCATATCCAATCGCCAGCCGTTGATATTTAGCGGTGTCCCGTAACTAAACGAACTCAGCGGATGCGGTTGTGTGGACGTGATGAACAGGTTTTCACCTTTCGGGTCGAAGCCCAAAACATTCATTACGATCCAGTCTCCTTTGGTCAGCTGTTTGAGCAGCTTACCACTGGTGTCATACAGATAGAGGTGGTTGTAGCCGTCGCGCTGACTTTGCCAGATAAACTTCTCCGGATCATTCGGGAGAAAGAGAACCGGGTGTTGCGGCTCTACGTACCGATCGTTCTTTTCAGTAAACAGATCGGCTTCCTTTTCACCGGTCAGGGCGGAATAACGGACCAGGTGCATTTCGTTCTGGTCGCGGTTCAGCTCGGCAATGTAGATGCTTTTTTCGTCCGGGCTCCAAGCTATGTTTGTCAGATACTTCTCTTTAGGTGTTCCGGTTTGCAGCCAGACTGTTTCTCCGTTTGACAGGTTATAGACGCCGACCGTTACTTCATGGCTTTTCATGCCTGCCATCGGATACTTTTGCGGTTCTGCTTTGGCACAACGCGCATCGATATTCACGATCGGATAATCGGTAACCATGCTTTCGTCCATCCGGTAAAAAGCCAGGGCAGAACCTTTCGGTGACCAGAACAGACCTTTGTTGATCCCAAATTCCCGCTGGTGAACAGCCTGTCCGCAGACAACACCGTCCATTGTTTCACGTGTAACAATGCGGGTCTGGTTGTCCGGTGAAAGGATTTTGATATTGTTTCCGTCCGTAAATGCCAGGTAACTGTTTGCCGGACAGAACTCATAGTTGCTGCCCGCTTTATCCAGCTGATAATCGGCGACAACTTTCCGTTCCTGCATATCGTAATGAATACGATGCTGTTTATGGGTAAAAGCCAATATCTGTTGTCCCTTGTAAGGCACAGAGAATACCGGCATACGGGCAACTGAATCGAGTCCGGCAGTCTGCAGCGCCTGGTTCAGTCCGGAACGGCTGACGCGTATTTCCGGATAATGCTTCGGCTTGGCACCTATTACGCTGTTTTTTTCAACATATATATACATGTCGCCGACCCATTGCAATCCCGATCGGTTCTCTGGAACAAAACGACTGTATGTTTTTCCTCCCGGGATCAGGTCGTGTAAGGTAAACTGTTTGTCTTGCGCCATCATTTTTAAAGGGGTAGATAAAGCGAACACACAAAGAACCAGGAAAATCTTAATCTTCAAATTCATCTTTATCTCTTTTAAACGGTTTCTTGAATGGGCGACCTTCTCCGCGTTTTCTGTCTCCGAAACTCTTTCTGTTGCCAGAGCGGCGGTCGTCTTCATCCCGGTAGCGCATCTTAACCGGACGTTTCTCGCCTGGTTTGCTGAACGATTGACGATCACCGCCGAATTGTTTGCGGGCAGGACGTCCGTCTCCGCGTTCATCACCAAAGAATCGTTTTCCCGGTATTGCTGCGATACGTTCGTCTTCATTATCGCTATGGGCAGCAGCGAAACGACGTTCCGGACGGTCTAAACGATCCATTTTGAAGTTCGGACGACCGGCAGGACGAGTGTCATATTTCTTTTCCGGAAATGTCGGCCTGGATTGCGGAGTTGTTGTTTCTGCAGTACCCTCTTCGTTTAGGGCTTTTTTGTAATCTTTGTTTTTACCTTCAAATATTTCGTAGCGACGGTATTCGCAGTCGAGCGAGCCGTTGATCAGCTTCATTCGTTCGCTCGGGCGTAGACCTATTTTGTCGAAACACTCGTCTTTATAGCTGAGTATCCATACGTTATAGCCAGTGAATACATGCTTGATACGTTCGCCGATCATGTTATACAGTCCCAACAGGTCGCGTGTGGAAATACGTTCTCCATAAGGCGGGTTGGTAACCATGATACCCGGTTGCGGGGCTTCCGAATATTGCTGGAAAGGCAATACTTTCAGGTCGATGTATTTAGCAAGTCCGGCACTGCGGATATTCTTTTGGGCAATCTCGATGGCTGCCGGGTTGATATCCGATCCGTAGCATTTGAAAGTGAACTCGCGTTCATTACTTTCATCGTTATAGATACGGTCGAACAGCTCCTGGTCGAAGTCGATCCATTTCTCGAAAGCGAACTCTTTGCGGTGGATACCCGGAGCGATGTTCAGGGCGATCATGGCGGCTTCTATCAGCAATGTACCGGAGCCGCACATCGGGTCGACGAAGTTCGACTCGCCTTTCCAGCCTGTCTTCAGGATCATACCGGCAGCCAGTACTTCGTTCAGCGGGGCTTCCGTCTGTTCCACACGGTAACCGCGTTTGTGGAGGCTCTCACCCGAACTGTCGATAGACAGGGTACAATCGTTATGGGAGATATGTATATTGATGTATAAATCAGGATTATTTACACGTACGGACGGACGTTTGTTGTGCTTCTCCATGAAGTAGTCGACAATCGCATCTTTTGTACGGTAAGCCACGAATTTGGAGTGATTGAAATCTTCCGAGTAGATCACGGAGTCGATCGCGAAGGTCTTATCCAGTGACATGTAGTTTTCCCATGCGACCTTTTTCACTTCCTTATAAACCGTGTCGGCATCTTTTGCTTTAAAATGATAGATAGGTTTCAGGATGCGTAAGGCGGTGCGGCAGCAGAAGTTCGCTCTGTAGAGGACTTCTTTATCTCCTGTGAAGGATACCATTCGACGGCCAATCTCTATGTCGTTGGCACCTACAGCTAATAACTCACCGGCCAGTATTTCTTCTAACCCGTACAGGGTTTTGGCCACCATTTCAAATGTCTCGTTGTTCATTTGTGTGCGTTGTAAGAAAAGATATTATTTAGTTACTTTATTTTGTGTTATGACAGCACCGGAAGGAATATCTCCGGTGATCCATACGTTACCACAGACTGTCGCACCTTTGCCGATCCGTATCCTGCCCAGCAAAGTGGCATTGGAATAGACGGTTACGTCGTCTTCTAGAATCGGATGTCGGGCTACACCGCGGATAGCATTCCCGTTTTCGTCAGGCGGCAATTTCTCTCCGGCAAGGCTGACGCCCTGGAAGATACGTACGCGGTTCCCGATGATACTGGTTTCGCCTATCACGGTTCCTGTTCCGTGGTCGATAGAGAAATAGTGCCCGATCTCAGCTCCCGGATGGATGTCGATACCTGTCTCGGAATGAGCCATTTCGGTGATCATACGGGGGATGAAAGGGACATGGAGCTTATAGAGCTGGTGTGCGATACGGTAGTTGCAGATGGCACGGAACCCGGGATAGCAGAATATCACTTCACTGATGTTTTGTGCGGCGGGGTCGCCGTTGTAGGCGGCTTCGGCATCGGTTGCGAGCAGGCTTCGCATCTCCGGGAGGGTTGCGATGAATGCTTCGGTAAGTGCTTCTGCGCGGGCTTGTATTTTTTCTTCCGGGCAGGAAGTACAGCTGGTATCGGCCAGGCAAAGTCCGGCATAAATTTGCCGGCAGAGTAAGGTATGCAGGGTTTCTACGTTCACTCCGGTATGGAAGCGGATCGTTTGTTTGCTGATCCGCGCATTCCCGTAGTAACCCGGAAACAGGATTGCGCGGCACAGGTCTATGATGTCCTTCAGTACTTCTCCCGAAGGTAATGCCTCTTCGTCACGGTATGCATGGAACAGTTGTTTGTATGAGCTCTCGTCCGAAAGCTTCTCTACTGTTTCATTCAGTACCTTGCTATGCTTTTGCAATCCCATTATTTTGAAAGTCTTATTTTGGGCAAAAGTACATTAAATATCTGATATATGCGTACTTTTTAATAAGTTAAAGCTACTCTGAAATATGTCGTCGGCGGCTTCTGATCAAGATAGAAATCCGAGATCGACACTTTGAAGATGATAAATCCGTCAACGGTGTAATCGTATGAATAGGTTTCTGTCCAGGTGTTACCTTCATTATCGTGTTGATTTACAGGGTTGGGAAGTGGAGTTTGTGCTTCCAGATTCTTGTCGCCGAAGTCAAGATACATGTAGCTGGTTACTAATCCTTTATAGTAAGCATCCATATAGAGATCGTAATCTTTGTCTTTGATTCTGTAGTCGTAGGTGAAGATTGGAGCTCCAGCTTCATTGCTACTCAACTTCCAGTCACTTGATTTGACTTCTATTTCATCTTCTATGACCCAGTAGGTCTGTTCAGCATCCAGTCCCGGAGGGCCTTGTGGTCCTTCACAAGCGACGAACAGGATTGCCATTAAAAATATCGCTAACCAATTCTTCATATATTCACTTTATTAAATGTTTAGTATTTCTTGTGTGGAGCCCCGAACTCTTTACATGTTACTTCATCGAGGTCAACCAGCCATATTTTTACATTCTTTACTGCCGGATCTGAATAACGGAATTCTTTGTCTGAGTATTGCTTCATAATGATATTCAACGCTTCTGTTTTCTTGTCGAAATCCTCTTCGAACCGTACTTTCCCCCAGCCTATGACACTTTTGGAGCGCATGCGGTAACTGCAGGCAACTTCGGGATGCTGGAATACCAGGTCGTGGTCGGTGCTGAAGGTGACGCACACCTTCGGATTCCGTTCCAGGATAGAGATACTTCTGCCTTCCTGCGCTGAATGTAAATAAATAACACCATTCTGATAGCCAAAGTTCATAGGAATGACGTAAGGGGTACCATCCGTATCTGCCAGTCCGACATAGCAGACATCACAGCTACGGATGATCTCCTCGATATGTTCTTTCTCTGTGTGTACCAGTGTTTTCATTACTTTTTTAATTATACTTTTGCAAACATAGCTAAAAAAGTTCAATTCTACTGGCTTAACGGTTGACTAATTCGCTTAATTTCTTTTGAACCTCTTTCTTGTTCGTGTAGATGAATTGGTCTTTGATCTCTCCTTTTTCATCGATGATCAGATAATAAGGAACACCTTGCAGTTTGAAGCGATTCCACAAATAGCCCCATTGTTCGGCACCCAGCCGGTAATGTTCGCCTGCAATGTCGGGGATCAGCGTTTTCCATAATTCAAGTGGTGAAGTCTCGTTGGTCAGATAGACGAATGCGACGTTTGGAAAATCTTTCTTCAAAGGTTCGTACTCTTTGATCGTTTGTCGGCAGCCGCCACACCAGGTAGCCCACATATCGATTAGTTGTATTTTCCCTTTATTCTTTTCGATGATGGCATTCAACACCTGATCGGCTGCGCAATCGGGATTTTCACGTAAGATGAAGCCGGCTTTGGGCTGGGTTTTCTTTTTGGGTTTCATGCTATCGTTGGCATCGTTCAGTAAGGCGATACATAAAGGGTCGGTGAGAGACTGTTTGTAATATGCTTCATATTCAGGAGTTAACGGTTTGAAATCCATGAAGAGGAAACGGGCAAACCGGATGTCGGCGAGTTCCATGATCATCGGATGTTCCTCTCCGGTCAATAATGGGAGCTGTTTTTTTAGTTCTGCCAGGTCCTTTTCCCGTTTCTTTTGGTAAATATACTGGTATTTCATGCTGATAGCCATTACTTCGTTTACTTTAGGGTAATTGTCAGTAGTATATTTTTTAGCGAGAAAGTCTTTGATCATCTCTTTTTCTTCCTGGCTCATCGGAGCATTTGCCAGTATGTATTTATTATACTCATCTTCATCCACATATGTGTCGTAATAACCAGGGAAAGGAATAGCCGAACTGAAGTTATAGCATAACAAGGCATCCGGATCATTCAAAGGTATCTCTTTCAAAAAGTCGAAATAATTGTCAGGTAAGCGGAAGTCTTTGTATAATCCGAATGCTTCCATACGTTGCAGACTGTCTTTTTGCATGCGGGAATAAATAATCGCATATTTACAGCTGCATAAATTATCGAGACACTCGAAGGCATTGGTCAGTTCCATCAGCTTTTTAGCCTCCGGGCATATATCCGGAAGGCTGTTGTTTTCTGTGTTTATTTTATTCAGGTCTTGCAGGCATTTCCCTTTGTATTGGTCGGGAGTGAGGTCGCAGGTGGTTGGAACGAACATGTTTACTGCCAGGCGTTTCAGTTTGAAATTGAAACTATTGTTGATCTCTGCGTATGGTCCGGAAATATGGATAGGCATTTTTGACCCTTTTTCGTTTGCTTCGATAGAAAGGTGATATTCCTGATTATCGGGCGACATCAGCAGGTACAGATAGTCTTTTCCTATTTTAACCCTTACCTGAGTCGTGTATTTTAGTACGACGGACTGACGGAAATGACCGGAACTGTCCGGCTGTATGAAAATAGGATCTGTCCGCATCATTATCAGGTTGGGAGCAGCGCAGCGGATGTCCAGGTTCTGATCGGGATTGAAATTCTTTATATCCCCTGTCAGGATGGCTGTTCCCGGCTGATATTCAGCAGCGGGTAGCTGGGCTCTGACTGATTGGAGTAAACCTGCTAATACTAAAAACAGGGTACATTTCATTAATACATTTGCTTTCATGGCATTCACTTTTTATATTGATAAAGCAAACATACGAAATGTTCGTAACACGTAATACGAATAAGTCGTAAAACTTTATGTAATTTCGTATTTATTAGTATTTCATCTTTTTATTCCTTAATAATGTTACTTTGGGATGAATTACCAGAACAAGGCAGTCACTGTTGCCCCGATCGTGAAATAGTGCATTTTATGTTTACTTAAATGGGATTCGCCATAGATCGGCTTTTCGTCGGCAAGGCTGGTCAATAACTGGTAGGGAGCTTTCAAAAAAGTATAATCGTAATCCACGAACATACGGATCCCGAGGTTGCGATTCACGATTCCGATAGCTGAAAGGCCGGTACGCAGGATATAGTTACTGCTATTTTCGCCTTTCATGAATACTACATTGTTGAGGGTTGTGTAGGGAGCCTTTTTTTCAACGAAATCCATTTCCACTTCATTTTTCACCAGATGGGAATAGCCTGCCTGAAACTTTGTTCCCAAAAGCAGTTTGCCGGCTACCGGTAAGGAAAAGTAAGGTCCTGCCGTGAAAGAAAAGATACCGGTAGGGTCTGCATGGACACGTGCAATATCATATTTGGCTGAAGGGGTTGTTCCGGTGTATAACGACATGTCAAAAGCCATCGGGCTTGCCAGTGCCGTAATTTCACCTCCCACACCGAAATAGGGATTGAAGAAATAACCGCCTTTCACACTCATATTGGTTGCTCCCGGCGAACTCAACCGTATGTTCTTGCCGATCTCGATGCTCCCGTTAATGATGCTGTATCCGACGGAGAACTCAAGAAAAGACGGTTTCCCTCCTTTGGGGGCGGATTCCCGTAGCTTATTCGGGAGGTTCAGCCCCTTATCCTTGAAAATAAGGTCGGCAAGGAAATAGCCCAGTTCGGCGGACAGGACACCGATACCTGCTCCTGCCAGTACATCACTCAGCCAATGCCGGTTGTTCAGTTGACGGCTGAAAGCGGTGGCAGTCGCGACCGTGTATCCGCCTATACTATATAAAGGACTGCGTGTCAGCCCATACTCCCGGTGCATGATCGTAGCCGCCATGAAAGCGGTGGCCGTATGTCCCGAAGGAAATGAGTTGTTTTTCGAGCCGTCCGGCCGTTCCCGTTTGATCGTGTATTTCATGCTGTTGACAGCCGTTGCCATGATGCCGGCGGCTAATATATCCGACACAAGCAGGCGAGGCCATGAGCTGCGACTTTCCACACCTCCCAGTTTCAACCCGATTACGGCTGCCAGCGGGGCATATTGCAGGAAGTCGTCATATCTGTAATGGAAATTGGGAACATGTGTGTTACGCAGTGTCCGGAACTTATCTCCCTGGTCATAAGTGATGGCCGATATGGCGAAAAGAGGTACCGGGACGCACAGCATCCGGTATACTTTATTCTCTGATATTTTGTTGTAAGCGGTTTCAAACTCATTCTCCGAATTTATGAATATCAAACTGTCTTTCTGCAGGGCGTGAACAGCTGATGTTATAAGCATTATCAATAAGATGCTTAGTGTTTTACGTTGTAACATGCAATCCTCTAATTATTTTACGAAGATATGAAAAAGCAGGTGCGCACAGATTACATTTTAGTTAAATTCTGTCTTGATTAAATGCCGTGTTTTACTACTCCCGATATGTATGGCTTGAATTGGCGAAATATTTCTTTAATCGTTTGCGTGATACGTGTATTTAGCATACCTTTGCGTGACAATTAAGCTAGTTGAAACGAATCTTTAAAAACAATTAAATAACTTAAATTATTATCTTATGTGGTTACTTAATTCTTCTATCGGGAAAAAGCTGATAATGAGTATTACAGGGCTTTTTCTTGTTTTGTTCTTATTGTTCCACTTGTCAATGAATGTGGCGGCTGCTTTCTCGGGAGAAGCCTATAACATGATTTGCTCATTGTTGGGAGCTAATTGGTATGCCGTTGCAGCAACATTGGTGTTGGCAGCAGGCGTTGTGATTCACTTTGTGTATGCAGTTCTTCTTACACTCCAGAACCGTAAGGCTCGCGGTAACGACCGTTATGCAATCAACGCTCGTCCGAAAGGTGTAGAATGGGCATCTCAGAACATGCTGGTACTGGGCATTATCATTGTCCTGTTCCTGGTGTTGCACTTCAGCCAGTTCTGGTATAAGATGATGTTCGCTGAACTTCTGGGCAATCACACAGTAACTCTTTGCGATGGAACGACTACCGTATCTCCTCAGGACGGTGCAGCGTTTATCAACTACTACTTCCAGGGTAATATCCTGAACACAGTTCTTTACCTGGTATGGTATGTAGCTTTGTGGTTCCACCTGACTCACGGATTCTGGAGTGCTATCCAGACAATCGGTTGGAACAACACAATCTGGATGAACCGTTGGATCTGCATTTCAAAGATCGTAGCAACTGCTATTTGCGTGATCTTTGCTATTATTACTATCGTATTCTACCTGAATGGTGTAGGCGGTGATTATGTAGCTGTTTGTGCAGGACATTAATTTAAGGTGTAACAATTGAAAATAAATCATTATGACTCAGATAGATTCTAAAATCCCTCAGGGCCCGTTGGCTGAGAAGTGGAAAAATTATAAAGATCATCAGAAACTGGTGAATCCCGCAAACAAACGTCGCCTGGACGTAATTGTAGTTGGTACTGGTCTGGCCGGTGCTTCTGCTGCTGCCTCTCTGGCTGAAATGGGATTCAATGTATTGAATTTCTGTATCCAGGATTCTCCCCGTCGTGCACACTCTATCGCTGCACAGGGTGGTATCAATGCTGCAAAGAATTATCAGAATGATGGTGACTCGGTTTACCGTCTGTTCTACGATACAATTAAAGGTGGTGACTACCGTGCCCGCGAAGCAAACGTTTATCGTCTGGCTGAAGTGTCAAACTCTATTATCGACCAGTGCGTGGCACAGGGTGTTCCTTTCGCTCGCGAATACGGTGGTTTGCTGGATAACCGTTCATTCGGTGGTGCTCAGGTATCCCGTACGTTCTATGCCCGCGGTCAGACCGGACAGCAGTTGTTATTGGGTGCTTACTCTGCTTTGAGCCGTATGATCGGTTTGAACAAAGTAAAGATGTACACTCGTCACGAAATGCTGGACGTTGTTAAGGTGGATGGCCGTGCTCGCGGTATCATTGCCCGTAACCTGATCACCGGTAAGATCGAACGTTTCTCTGCTCACGCAGTAGTTGTTGCAACAGGTGGTTATGTAAATACATTCTTCCTGTCTACCAACGCAATGGCTTCCAACGGTTCTGCTGCATGGCAGTGCTACAAGAAAGGTGCTTATTTCGCTAACCCTTGTATGGTGCAGATCCACCCGACTTGTGTACCGGTGAAAGGCGACTACCAGTCTAAACTGACTTTGATGTCTGAATCATTGCGTAACGACGGTCGTATCTGGGTTCCGAAGAAACTGGAAGATGCAAAAGCATTACAGGCCGGAACTAAGAAAGGTAAAGATATTCCTGAAGCAGACCGCGACTACTATCTGGAACGCCGTTATCCGGCATTCGGTAACCTGGTTCCGCGTGACGTGGCTTCACGTGCTGCTAAAGAACGTTGCGACGCCGGTTTCGGTGTGAACAACACAGGTTTGGCCGTATTCCTTGATTTCTCCGACGCTATCAACCGTCTGGGTAAGGATGTTGTGAAAGCTAAATATGGTAACTTGTTCGACATGTACGAAGAAATTACCAACGACGATCCATATGAAACTCCAATGATGATTTATCCTGCATTGCACTACTCGATGGGTGGTCTGTGGGTTGACTATGAATTGATGACTTCTATTCCGGGTCTGTTCGCTATCGGTGAAGCTAACTTCTCTGACCACGGAGCTAACCGTCTGGGTGCTTCTGCGTTGATGCAGGGATTGGCCGATGGCTACTTTGTATTGCCTTATACAATCCAAAACTATCTGTCAGATCAGATCCAGGTTCCGCGTTTCAGCACCGACCTGCCTGAGTTTGCAGAAGCTGAAAAGGGTATCAAAGACCGTATCAAGAAATTGATGAGTATCAAGGGTAAAGAGTCGGTAGATTCTATCCATAAGAAATTGGGTCATATTATGTGGGAACACGTAGGTATGGCACGTGATGCAAAAGGTTTGCAGGAAGCGATCCAGATGTTGAAAGACCTGAAGAAAGAGTTTTGGAGTAATGTATATATCCCGGGAGAAGCCGATAATCTGAACGTAGAGTTGGATAAAGCATTGCGTTTGGCTGACTTTATTGAGATTGGTACATTGATGGCACACGATGCGTTGGATCGTGCCGAATCTTGTGGAGGACACTTCCGTACAGAGCACCAGACCGAGGAAGGCGAAGCCCTGCGTCATGACGATAAGTTCATGTACGTATCTTGTTGGGAATACCAGGGTGAAGACAAAGACCCGGTTATGCTGAAGGAAGATTTGAACTATCAGTTCGTTGTTCCTCAAACACGTAACTACAAGAAGTAATAATCATCAATCACAAAAATTAGAATCATGGATAAAGATATAAAAGTAACACTTAAAGTTTGGCGTCAGAAAAGTCCGAAAGATAAAGGACAATTTGAGACTTACCAAATAGACAAAATCAATCAGAGTGTTTCTTTCCTGGAAATGTTAGACATTTTGAATGAACGTTTGGTCAGTGAAGGTAAAGAGCCGATCGTATTCGACCACGACTGTCGTGAAGGTATCTGCGGTATGTGTTCATTGTATGTAAACGGACATCCGCACGGACCGGCAACAGGTGCTACTACTTGTCAGTTGTACATGCGTCGTTTTAACGATGGCGAAACAATCACGATCGAACCGTGGCGTTCTGCCGGTTTCCCGGTAATCCGCGACTTGATGGTAGACCGTTATGCTTACGATAAAATCATCCAGGCAGGTGGTTTCGTTTCAGTGAACACTGGTGGTGTACCTGATGCCAACTCAATCGCTATCCCTCGTGCAGACGCTGAAATGGCTATGGATGCTGCTGCATGTATCGGTTGTGGTGCTTGTGCTGCTGCTTGTAAGAACGGTTCGGCTATGCTGTTCGTTTCTGCAAAGGTTAGCCAGCTGGCTCTGTTACCTCAGGGTAAGGTCGAAGCGACTCGCCGTGCAAAAGCAATGGTTGCCAAGATGGACGAACTGGGCTTCGGTAACTGTACCAACACGCGTGCTTGCGAAATGGAATGTCCGAAGAATATCTCTGTCAGCAACATCGCTCGCCTGAACCGCGAATTTATTGCTGCTAAATTACAAGACTAATATACATATATATAATGTATAGCTTGAGAGGCGTTGCTTTATGCAGCGCCTCTTTTTTTATGTCCTGCTTTTTTATTGCTTTATTGTAGTGACCAATGCAAACTTTTCCCCTCTGGAGAGGGGGCAGGGGGTGTGTCATTTCACGAACGAACGCCTCGTTTTAACATTTCGAAATCTAATAACAAATATCTTGAACCTTGTTAGTTTTTCTTATGTGCTATAAAACACTAATTAGCATTTTAACTATTGACAAGTTGGAGAATACCCGTATCTTTGTACTGTGGTTTTTTCATAATAGTATTAGATTTAAGGTTAACAAAGTTTGGTTAGGGCTTGTCGTGAGACAGGCTTTAATTGTTTATAGGGGTTTGCATCCGGCATATCCCTTTTTTTAGCTCTCTCTATATTCCTGAGGAGTCATTCCTACATGTTGGCGGAAGTATTTATTGAAGAACGACAGGTTGTCGAAGCCCAGCGCGAATGCAATCTTTTTAACCGGCTGGTCGGTCGACTTCAATTGGGCTTTGGCATCCATGATGATAATATTGGAGAGTATATCCAGGGCAGTCCGTCCGCTTACCTTTTTTATTACGTAACAAAAATGTTGCAGGGTAATGTTAAGCCTTTTGGCATAATAAGAAACGCTATGCTCTTTCGTATAGTTTTCCATTGCCAGCTGCACGAACTCACGGCATATCTCCATGTTACGTGTCATCGGAGCATTGCTGTAAGGCGTATGATTTTTGTACAACTCGATAACTCCCTGCATGAAGATGGTGAAAACGGCTCTTATAATCTCCTTGTTATCAATCGCTTTAGGTAGGGAATAAGCCTTGATCAATAGAGAAAAGGCTTCCTGGTATAATACGGATACCTGTTCGGGCAAGGGCATGATCGGGCTGTCGAAGATAACAGGCAGATAGTTTGTAATGGTTTTGATATAGTTTATATGACTCACAAAGGTAGAAGAGAATCCGGCAAAGCAAAGTTTGACATCATCGGATACTTCATGTATCTGGATGAAACATCCCGGAGGAAGGGTGATGAAGTCATTGGGCTTGATAATGAATTCAGTCAGGTTGACGGTGGCACGTGCAGTACCCTGTACGCAAAGTACGAAAATACCGGCTTTGATCTTGCAGGGGAAGCGACCGTACTGATTTAATATTTCACCCGTAATACTGTCTCCGACAATAAAATCCAGAGGAATGTCGAATTTAGGAATGTTGTCTTCCATGTTGTTATCTCCACTATATTTTGAACGTACAAATATAAGACTATTTAGACTCGTTGGTCGATATTCTTAAAAATAGAACATTGAATCCCACAAATGGAGATTGTTTTGCGCTATATAATAGTTGAAATTTGCGAATGTTTTCAGGTCTGGCCGATAGTTTTAATTGGGATGTATATATTTGTCTATCTGCTTAATAAGAAATGGGAGCTAATACTAATAGAGAAATCTAATCAATAATAGCAATGAGTACGAAACGAACAAAGAGCTCTTTCAGGGCGATGAGCACAAACAGAAAATTAGAATCTATCTTCCTGTTTGTCACAGGACGGTGTAATGCCAAATGTAAAATGTGTTTCTATGCCGAGGACATGGATAAGAAGGAAAAAGACCTGACCTTTGACGAGATAAAGAGGATATCGGAAACGGCCGGACAATTTAACCGTTTATGGGTTTCGGGCGGTGAACCTACCTTGCGTGAAGAATTACCCGAGATTATTGAAATGTTCTACAAGAATAACGAGATAAAAGACGTGAACATTCCTACCAACGGCTTGAAGCCCGACCGGATCATTGCCTGGGTGAAACAAATCCGCCGGAATTGTCCGGAACTGAATATCAATCTGAGCCTCTCTATGGACGGCTTTGGCGATACGCACGATATACAACGTGGCGTTCCCGGCAACTTCTACAAAGCGATGGGAACCTTGAAGATGATTGAAGAGAACTTTGCCGACGACGGCAGGGTATTGAAGAATCTTGCTACCGTAATTACAAAATATAACCTGGAAGAGGTGCAGGATCTAATGCTTTGGGTGTTAGGTCGATTCCATTTATCCAACCATATCATTGAAGCGGCACGCGGAATGACACGCGACGACGGAGTGAAAGTACTTACCGAGCCTACTTTGCGTGCTTTGCAGGATCAGGTGGCACCTATCTATAATGTATATGGCGAACGGATGGCGGAAGAAACCGGTGGTTTCAGGAAGCCGATCGCCCGTTTCTTCTATTTGGGCTTCATCCGTACATTATATAATGTACGTGCAACCAATATCGATCATCCGACACCCTGGGGGATGGACTGTACGGCGGGGGAAACAACATTGGTTATCGACTACGACGGTCGTTTCCGTGCCTGTGAGCTTCGTGAGCCGCTCGGCAATGTGAAGGATTACGATTGCAATATCAGTAAGATCATGCAGAGTGATGCCATGAAGCAGGAGATTGCTGCTATCGGTCATGGCGACACGGCCAACTGCTGGTGTACGCATGGCTGTTGGATCACTTCATCACTGGTTTTCAATCCACGTAAGATGATTACCCAGGTATATAAAGGATACCGTGAAATGAAAAAGCTGAACCGCCCGCTGAATATCAATGAAGATTTGTTGCAGAGCATCGAACGGAAGTATGCTCTGGACGAACAGAAACTGGTAGAACTGGGCATCCGCAATTAAAAATAATTCGTTGTAATAAGGCCGGTTAGCGAGGAAATGTGCCTCTGTTAACCGGCTTTATTGTGTCTTAGGGAATAATTGTCAAATTATCCGGTAGAATTGCCATTTCCCATAGGGTAGAAATGTCGGACCTTTGCATCATAAGTTAAACTGATAAACAAAGAAAGACATGACTACTAAACTAAAAGATTTATTCGACACATTTCTGAACCTGGCAGCTTCTTCACAGAAACTGGGTATTAACCTGATCCGCATAGCTATCCTGATCATCTTCGTATGGATCGGCGGCTTGAAGTTCTGGAACTATGAAGCGGAAGGAATTGTTCCTTTCGTGGCAAACAGCCCGTTTATGAGCTTTTTCTATACCAAAAGTGCACCGGAGTACAAAGAGTATAAACTGAAAGAAGGTGAATTCAACGAAGCTAAACATCAGTGGCATGTAGAAAACAATACGTATGGTTTCTCTCATGGACTAGGGATTATGATCATGGCGATCGGTATCCTTACTTTCCTGGGTATCTTTTCTCCGAAGATTGGATTGGTAGGCTCCTTATTGGCTATTATAATGACAATCGGTACCTTGTCGTTTCTCGTCACTACGCCGGAGGTATGGGTACCGGACCTGGGAAGCGGCGAACACGGTTTCCCGCTGCTTACAGGAGCAGGTCGTCTGGTGATCAAAGACACGGCTATTATTGCGGGAGCGATCGTTGTATTATCTGACTGTGCGCAACGCATATTAAGGAAGAAATAGGAACAAAAAGTGTTTATTTTAACACTTTGGAAGCAAAAAACAAACATATTGAAACTTGTTAGCTTTTCTTATGCGACGCGAAACATGATTTAGCATAAAACCCCTTGACAAATTTGGATTAAGCTGTATATTTGCATCGTGGTTTTTTCATAATAGTATTAGATTTAAGGTTAACAAAGTTGGTTAGGGCTTGTCGTGAGACAGGCTTTAATTGTTTATAGGGGGTGCATTCTTCGCGTCCCTCCTGCTTTTTCTCCAAAAGCTATAGTATATTTTCATCAAAGCTATAGTATATTTTCATGAAAGTACTTACTCTTACTTGCCGGGATGCCGGTCTCACCTCTTTTCACACCCCCATCTCGACGATGCTCACATCCGGGTGTCGGAATCATTAAGACCCGGGTGGTAAACGAAATTATCTACTACTTTGCTGATTTTTAGTTATATACTTTATCTAAAAAGACTATAGTCTTTTCTGTTTTTTTAATGGATGATGATAGATGCATGATGGTTGAATGATAGTTGAAAACAGTAACTATCATAATGTAATGTATTAATAATATGATATTTAAGTCTAAAAATGATAGTATGATAGTTGTATTGCGCTTTTTGTATGTATACTGGTTGCTTAAAGAGCGCCTTTCTTTATGAATTGTCTCGCTTAACTGTTAAATTTAGCAGTTTTTGTCTGTAATGTATAAAGATTTGTGTTCGGAAACAATTTTTAGCTACAAAGCTCGCAAGGCTTAACATATATTGTCTGTAAAAGACTTGACAAACCCCTGTTTAGGGATTATCTTTGCATTGTGGTTTTTTCATAATAGTATTAGATTTAAGGTTAACAAAGTTGGTTAGGGGTTGTCGTGAGACAGCCTTTAATGTTTTATAGGGGTTTGCATCTAAGATAGATGCAGGCCTTTTTTCTTTTTCTGCAGTTATAATATAAATGAAGTCATGTATTTTGGGTGTTGTATGTAATAAATTATTTACATTTGTGAATGTGAAGCCTAAACTCTAGTATTATGACAACTACGATCAGATGCATTATTTCTATTCTTCTTCTCCTGCTGTTGGTTGCAGTTAGTGCAAACGCACAAACTCAATATGTAGTCGATACAAAAACAACCTTGTTGGTACGAACAGGACCCGGCAAATCCTATAACCAGCTTGGTCAGTTGAAAAGTGGGGAAACGGTAAATGTTTACACTATAAAGAATGGATGGGCTAAAATTTCATATAATGGGAAGACCGGCTACGTATCTGAACAATACATTAAGGCTGCTCTTGTGCAACAAAAGATTGAGAAACAAAGTTCTTTCTCTTCGTTTGATTGGCAGGAACTGATCGATATGGCTTCGAAAACCGACTCTTTGATATGGTTTTATATCTCTTGTGCTTTGGGATTGGTTATGGCATGTATAGGATGGCTATACAAATCTGATTCGGATAATTTTAAAGACAGTGCGGCGGGATTTTATATTTCTTCAGCCATATTTCTAGCACTCTGTATTAGTGAGGTGATTTATTTTGTAACATATAAAGGAGATAAGACATGGTTTTGTTCACCGGATAAGGTCGGATGGATTTGGACTATCATTAACTTTATACTGTTTGCCATCCTGTTGTTCCATCAGGTCATTTCTTTTGTGTGTCTGAATTATGCCAGTTGTTATCATGGCAAACGTAATATAGATTTTCGTTTGGGTGTGTACGGATGGGCAATTGGTATTATTGCAGCAATTATATCTGTCATCTTCTTTAAAGAATATCTGCACATTGTTTTATGGTGTGTTTTAGGTATTCAGTTTATTCAAATCGCTTTGCTTGTGTACAATAATATTCGGGACGACGGCAGTTGGATTAATCTGATATACACCATTGTTTTATACGTAGTAGGTTCAATAGCTACACTTATAACGCTTTTCCATTTCCTGCCTTTGCTGATAGTTGTTCTCATAGGATATGCTATCTTATGCTTTTTTTCTTCTTCCGGTAGTGCAAGATGTGCTAATTGCCGCAGTTATAATAATGGGTATTGTTATTATAAACAAATTTCAGTTAGCAGTGGAGACTACTGCAGTTGCCATCAGTACAGGTAGCTTGTGGGTAGTGTTCTCTTTTATCTGTTTTCCGTTTGTAATAAATGCGTCAAAAAATGACGTAAATGTTGCATTCCTGTTAATTCTCTATGAATTAAGTGCATAAATACAAATAATTGGCGAATCCGTGCTTTCCGTACATCTGTTTATTGGCTTAGTTTGCACCATCAACCTTGAATAAATAAAATAAAACAGATAGACATGAAAGCACTATTGTTAACTGTAGCCCTCTTACTGGGGTGTATGAATGTTTCTTCCCAGGAGAAAGAGGCGGATATCATATCCGTCTCTACGAACGACTTAAATATGGTCTTTTCTATCTCTCCGGATAAAAAGGTAGTATATAACTATTTTGGAGATAAGTTCCAGCATGTTTCCCCTTTCCTTACTAAGAAGTATAAAGAACAACCGGATAATGGTATAGGTTATGCTCCGGCAATCTATCCTGCTTACGGAGGACGTCTTTTCCTGAATCCGGCACTGAAGCTGACACATACCGACGGTGTTCAGACTACCGAATTAATATATGCAGACCATTCGGTAAAGAATGTCGATGCTAACAGAGTCGAAACAGTGATCCGGCTGAAAGATCCTTTGTATCCGGTTTTTGTCAATCTGAACTTCGTTGCTTATCAGAAAGAGAATGTGATCTGCCAGTCTGTTTCGGTCTCCCATCAGGAAAATAGCCGTCTGGCAGTCGAAAATATATCTTCCGCTTATCTCCCTTTACATGCAGATTCCTATTATCTGACACATTTCCATGGTGCATGGGCTTCCGAAATGCAGTTGGTGGAAGAACAACTGACTCCCGGTGTCAAACGGATAGAGTCTAAGAAAGGGGTACGGACTACACAGTCTGAAAACTCTTCTTTCTTGCTTTCGCTGAACGGACCGGCTTATGAAGATATGGGTGAAGTCTATGGCGGTTCCCTCGCCTGGTCGGGAAATTATCTGAATTCTTTTGAAATAGATGAATGCGGCATGCTGCATATACTGACCGGCATGAATAATTTTGCCTCTACTTATAACCTGGAACCGGGTAAAGTCTTGCAAACTCCGGAGATGGTATGGACTTACAGCTCTGCCGGTAAAGGGCAAGTTTCCAGAAACCTGCATGACTGGTCGCGTAACTATGCACTGGCTCATGGCAATCAGGAATTGCCGATCGTGCTGAACAGTTGGGAAGGTGCCTATTTTGACTTTACAGAGAAGACGATCACGGATATGATCGATGATGCTGCTGGGTTCGGTGTCGAGATGTTCGTATTAGACGATGGCTGGTTTGCCAATAAGTATCCGCGCAACTCGGATAAAGTCGGCTTGGGTGACTGGCAGGTGAATAAGAAGAAATTGCCGCGTGGTATCGACTACCTGGCGAAATACGCTGTAAATAAAGGTCTGAAATTCGGTATATGGATTGAACCGGAAATGGTAAGCCCGAAGAGCGAATTGGCGGAAAAGCATCCGGAATGGATCGTGAAGAGCGGCAAGCGGGATATTATCCCGATGCGTAACCAATGGTTGCTCGACCTGAGCAATCCGGCTGTACAGGACTTTGTGGTAAAGACTTTCGACGATGTGATTGCCCTGTCTCCCCATATTTCCTATATTAAATGGGACGCAAACCGTCATGTCGATAACTTCGGTTCCGAATATTTGTCGAAAGAAAATCAGACCCACTTTTGGATCGAGTATACAAAAGGATTGTACAGTGCTTATGAACGGATTCGTGAAAAACATCCGGATGTTATGATTCAGTTGTGTTCTTCCGGCGGCGGTCGTTTGGACTTCGGTGCTTTGAAATATCACGATGAGTTCTGGGCCAGCGATAATACCAACTCGCTCGACCGTATATTTATCCAATACAGCACGAACCTTTTCTTTCCGGCAAAAGCCACTGCATCACATGTGTCGACCACTCCGAACCATCAGACAGGTATGATGGCTCCGCTGAAGTTCCGCTTCGATGTCGCCATGACAGGCCGTTTGGGAATGGAACTGCAGCCGAAGGATCTGACCGGCGATGAACTGCCTTTTGCGGAACAGGCTATCAGGAACTATAAACGTATTCGTCCGATCGTACAGCTGGGCGACCTCTATCGTCTCAAATCTCCTTACGACGGAAACGGATGGGCTTCGCATATGTATATATCGAAAGATAAGAAGGAATCGGTATTTTTTGCTTACAGCCTGAAATACCACGGACGTACAACATTCTTTGAGACCAAGCTGAAAGGACTGGATCCGGCTAAAATGTATAAGATTACTGAATTGAACAAAGCCGGAGACAGTACCTTTTATGGAGACGGCCAGGTCTTCCCCGGCGATTATCTGATGAATGCCGGTATCAGCCTGAAGATCGGGAATACGTATGAAAGCACTGTCCTGTTGATCACAGAGCAATGACACTGTCCGGAATACAGCCGGACCACATTTGAAAACACACATTTAATTATCAATACATGAAACTCATCAATTTAAATCTGCTATTATTGCTCGCCCTGTTTGTGTCCTGTGGTGAACCATCCGTCTCGTCGGGGAAATGGACGGTCAGCTACGATCAGGCTCAGAAAGGCCATCGTATCGAGAAAGAGAATCAGCTTCTTTCCGATGGGGTCTACGCTTCGTACAAACTGGGCGACAGATTGGTCACTACCCGTGACTACAAGAGTAGCCAGTCGAAAGCAACCGCTATCAGCGACGCTTTCGGCGAGGGGTCATTATTGCAGGTCACTTATACCGACAGTAACCTGCCTACACTGGTACAGTCTTTCTACATCTATCCGGAGAAAGATTATCTGTTGACGGAATTTACTCTTCAGGGAGGGGATGCCGATGTCGAATCGAATTATATGGCTCCGGTCAACATCGACCGTATGCCTGCTTTACTTGCCGAAGGGGATAACCGTGCGTTATTCCAGCCTTTCGATAACGATTGTTGGATCCGTTATCAGTCTCATCCGCTGACTTTCGATAAGTTACGCAGTTATGAGGTGGCTACCGTATTTAATAATAATGATCGCAAAGGTCTTGTGATCGGTTCGGTGGAACATTCCGACTGGAAAACCGGTATCGATATGACTCAGGGTGACCGTAATAATATCGGTTCGCTGGTTTGTTTCGGTGGTGTAGCCGATACGTTGACACGCGATTCGAAAGCACATGGTGCACTGAAAGGTAAAGAAGTAAAATCCCCGAAAGTATTTGTCGGCTTCTTCAACGACTGGCGTGCCGGACTGGAAGAATACGGAAAAGCGAATGCGGTGGTGGCTCCTGTAAAGAAATGGCCGGGTGCCGTTACTTTCGGCTGGAACAGTTGGGGAGCACTTCAGTTCAATCTTACTTACCAGAAGGCGTTGGAAGTATCCGATTTCTTCAAGAATAATTTGCAAAACAATCATTTTGTAAATGCGGACGGCAATGTGACGATCGGTCTCGATTCCGGCTGGAACAGCTTTAAAGATGAGGAACTGAAAGATTTCGTAGATCATTGTGCGGCTAACGGACAGATTGCCGGTGTGTACTGGACGCCTTTTACCGATTGGGGTAAACATCCGGAACGAACCATCGACGGTGCTCCTGATTATAAGTATAAAGATGTCTATCTGTATGCAAACGGTCAGCCGCAGGAACTGGACGGCGCTTATGCGATCGACCCGACTCATCCGGCCATCGAGGAGATGATGAAGAAGACTTCCGACTTGTTCCACCGTTGCGGCTTCAAATATGTGAAGATGGACTTTATGACACATGGAGCTATGGAAGCCGACAAATGGTATAATCCGGAAATTCAGACAGGTATCCAGGCTTACAACTACGGTATGCAGTTGTTGAATAAGTACTTCGGCGATATGTACATTAATTTGTCGATTTCTCCTGTATTCCCGGCTCATTATGCAAATTCACGCCGTATCGCCTGCGATGCCTGGAATAAGATCAAGGATACGGAATATACGCTGAATGCCCTTTCTTACGGTTGGTGGCAGGATGAAGTGTATCAGTATAATGATGCCGACCATCTAGTGTTGCGTGAAGCGACCGAAGGTGAGAACCGTGCCCGTATGACTTCCGGTGCTATTACCGGTTTGTATATCGTTGGAGATGATTTCAGTAAAGGCGGAAAACAGATAGATAAAGACCGTGCTATGAAATTCATGACCAATCAGAGGGTGAATGCTGTCGCCAAAGGCATTTCGTTTACTCCGGTGGAAGGGAATGGCGAACGTTCTGAAAATCAATTTATTCATCATGATGCAGACGGAACGTCTTATTTCGCTATCTTTAATTACTCGGAAGAAGAAATGAACACTACAGTTTCGCTTGAACGTCTCGGACTGGAGCCAACCGTTACTTACCGGGCGAAAGAGCTTTGGAGCGGATATGAACAACCTGTCAAGGAAATAATAACAGTGACAATCCCTGCCAAGGATGCGTTACTTTATAAAATTGAAAACAACTAATGTTCTTAAATTATCAATTATGAAACAGATCAAGCTTTTTAGTATTTTGATGATGCTTGTGTTATGCTGCGGTACTGCTTTTGCACAAGGCATAACGATTACAGGTACAATCACCGACGCGAAAACGTCGGAGTCGCTCCCGGGAGCGAGCGTTGTTCTCAAGGGAACAACGCAAGGGACTATATCGGATATGGATGGAAAATATTCTTTGACTGCATCGCCCGGCGCCACGTTGGTGATCAGTTATATAGGATATGACACGAAAGAAGTGAAAGTTGGTAACCAGCCGGTTATCAATGTATCGCTTTCGGAAGATTCACAATCGATCGATGAGGTAGTTATCGTTGGTGCTTCCATGAAGAAAAGCGACCTGACAGGTGCTATTGCACATGTCGATTCCAAAGTGTTGGAAGAAAGACCGGTAACAACTGTCAATGAAGCCCTTCAGGGACGTGTAGCCGGTGTTTTGATCACCAAAGGAACTCGTCCGGGTGACGATTCAAGTATCAAGATCCGTGGTGTGAATACGATCAATTCCGGTTCAGACCCGATCTACGTTGTCGACGGTTTGGTTATGGGTAACGGTTACGGTGGTTTTAACGCCATCAACGTGAATGATGTGGCTTCCGTACAGGTCTTGAAAGATGCTTCGGCTACGGCCCTTTACGGATCACGTGGTGCTAACGGTGTTGTTCTTATCACGACTAAGAAAGGTAAAATCGGTGAGGGACGCGTTACTTACGACGGTTGGGTTGGTTTCTCAAAAATTACCCAGCGCCCGAAGACAATGGATGCACAGCAGTTGTTTGATTTGCGTATAGATGCTTTTGCCAATGGGTATATGCATGATAATCCAACTGCAAACCGTCAGGATTATATAAACAGTACATTGATGAATACCAATACGGCTTTCTCTGATGATGAGTTCGCAACTTATCGTGCAGGTAAGAGCTATAATTGGTTGGATGAGGTAATCAGCAACGGTTTCCAGCAGAACCATTCCGTAAGTTTCTCTAATGCAACGGAAAAGAACAATATTTATATTAGCTTCGACTATGCTAATATCGACGGATTGATTGGCGATTCAAAAGAAAAGAAATATTCTGGCCGTATTAATGCGGAAACTATGATTAAACCGTGGTTAAAGATTGGTACAAACTCTTCTTTCTCTCGTACGGAAAACAATTTGCCGACAGATGATGTGTATGACAAGGCGTTGAATGCAAACCCGTTATTGAACCCGGAACCGTTCCGTGACCCTTCAACTCGTTATACTTGGGACTATTTGACACTGTATTATCGTGTGCACAATGAAGGTAATAATAATGATTATAACCCGTTCAACTCACAGGAAGTAGCTCGTGAACGTGCCCGTAATCGTTTCCTTTCTTCCAATTACATCAATATCAACCCGATTGAAGGATTGAATATCCGTTCAACATTTGCACTGGACGTTTCTTCACAGACTTGGTTCGAATATACGCCTTCTTATATTCAGGAAGCAATCCGCCATTATAATGGGGATGCACGCGCAAAACATGAAAGATGGTCACAGTTGAACTGGCAGTGGGATAATACAATCACATACGACAAGACGATCAACAAACATCGTATGAATTTCCTGTTTGGTACAAGTACAACCAAAAATACAGAAAACTATACCAAAGCACAAGGTGACCGTTTTGCCAGTGACGATTTGCTGTGGAACGACCTGAAAGGTGCGGCAGCAAATGACAAAAAGGAACTCGATTCTGATTTCAAAGGAAATACCCTGGTTTCTGTGTTAGGTAGAGTGAATTACAACTATGACATGCGTTATTATTTGACGGCTACAGCACGTTACGACGGTTCTTCTAAATTTGCAGAAGGACATCGTTGGGGTGTTTTGCCATCTTTCTCGGCTGCATGGGATATAACGAATGAAGCATTTATGGAAGATCAGAATATTTTTGATCGTTTGAAGTTGCGTGTAGGTTATGGTGTGGTTGGTAATCAGGATATTGAAAATTATGCTTACCGGACACTGTATTTCTCTTCTGTAAGTAACGGACAGGCTTCTTATGCAACCAGCGGTTTGAGAGGTACACCTGGTATTACCTGGGAGAAACAGAAACAAACCAATATCGGTGTGGACATGGCATTCTTTAATGACCGTTTGAATGTTTCTTTGGACGGATTCTTTATCAAGAATGATAACTTGTTGATGAAACACTCTCTGCCGTTAACTTCTGGTTACAGCGAAACATGGGAAAATATTGGTTCTGTAAAGAATAATGGTTTTGAGGCTACTATTAGTGCAACTCCGATACAGACAAAAGATTTCACATGGAATGTGAATGCCAATATCTCTTTCGATAAGAACGAGGTTTCAAAACTGTATGGTAATGTGACAGAAATATTGAATGGGTCTGATCGTGAAAAGAATATCTTCCTGGGCGAATCTTTGAATAACATTTATACCTATAAGACAGGTGGTATCGCTAACGAATCGAATCGTAGTGAATGGGAAAATCTGGATTTCAATGGAAAACACGTAAGTTTAGGTGATTTGTATCCTTTGGATATCTCCGGACCTGATGGTGTACCTGACGGTGTGGTTGACCAGCTTGACCGCGTAGTGGTAGGTAAAAAAGATCCGAAGTTCTACGGTGGATTTGCTACAGATTTCAACTATAAGGGTATTTCTTTGAATGCAGTGTTTAATTATTCATATGGTGCAGAAAAGATCAGCTCTTACTATGAGACTTTGATTAACAGTACAGGAACAAGCATGGCTTCAGTAGACCTGTTGGATCGTTGGACACCGGATAATACGGGAGCTTCTGTTCCGCGTGTGATTGCCAATACAACCAGTGGTTATAACCGTTATAATCCGTCAGATATGGATTATACGATTCAGGATGCGTCTTATCTGCGTTTATCTACTTTGACATTGGCTTATTCATTCCCGAAACCATTATTGAGCCAACTTAAGGTAGAAAATCTGCGTGTTTATTTTACAGCCTCCAATCTGTTTTGTTTGACAGGTTATAAAGGGTTTGATCCTGAGACAGGCGATTACGGATATCCTCCGACAAAGATGTATGTATTTGGTTTGAACTTTAGTTTTTAATGATTTAAAAGGATTACAATTATGAAAAAGAGATATAATTTGATCGGACTACTGGCATTGGCGCTAAGTGCCGGGATTACCACGTCTTGTTCCGATTTCCTGACACAGGAGAACAAGAAAGCATTAACGGAAGAACAAATCTATTCGGATGCCGAGTTTATTGAACTGAATCTGAAAGGTATATACAATACTTGGCGGGATAATACCCGTCAAGATGAAAGAGCCTGGTTTTTGATGACCGGTACGGATGAAATTCAACGTGGAGCTCTTCAGAACAAAGGTGGTGGCGAAGGTGCGGCGATGGACCGTTACGATGCGAATATGAACTCGTTACACAGTAAGGTGAAAGACCAGTGGAACAAACGCTTCCCGGTTGTAACTGCTGCTGCCAAAATTGTCCGTGCATTGGATACTCCGGATTTGGTGGAAGGTACAAAAGAAGCGACTTTACTTGGTGAAGCTTGTTTTATACGTGGGTTTGTCAATTACGAACTGGCAATGTATTGGGGAGAAATTCCAATTATTGACCTGGACAAGATTGAAGAAACCGGATATGGACGTCAGCCACTCGCCGACGTATGGCAGTTCATTATTAATGACCTTGAAAAAGCTGCTAAATACGCACCGAAAAGTAATGAAGCAGGCCGGGCTACCAGTGGAGCTGGTTATACCATGTTGGGTAAGGCTTATATGTCTGCTCCGGTAGAAACTGGTTTGCGTGATTTCAACAAGGCAAAAGAAGCTTTTGAACAGGTAATGGGTATGGGATATCAGCTGGTTCCTTATGCAAATTTGTGGAATTATGAAACACCCAATACAGCAGAATCTATTTATGAATTCCAGTTTAACAACAATCCGAACCGTAATCAGATTCAGTTCCAGATCGGCTCGCGTGTAGCACAGAACTGGTGGACTGATGGTTGTTATTTTGCAGGTTATGATCATGTGGTTGTTACCGAGTATGGATATGAAACAGTGGAAAACGGCGGTATATGGGAAGACGGTGATGTCCGTAAAGAAGAAAGTATCCGTTACGATTTTACTTATAATGGTGAAGTTCCTAACTATGAATGCGTAGCTTGGGAAGATCTTGGTGAAGATCATGACGAATTGAAACCGCACGTAAAAAAATACGAAGACTATCGTACTGACCAATATTCAGGATTGGGTATCAACAATATGTGGAACTCAGGAAAGAATATCCCGGCTCTTCGTTATGCGGATGTTCTTCTTAGCTATGCAGAATGTCTGAACGAACTGGGACAGACAGCACAGGCTGTGGAAAAGGTGAACGAAGTTCGTAACCGTGCATGGGGGTTCAGTATCCCGGCTGATAAGAAATGGGATGCAGGTATGTCACAGGATAATTTCCGTGTGAAGATATTGGATGAACGTATGCGTGAGTTCTTGGGTGAGAACTGGCGTCGTGCCGATCTGATTCGTACAGGCAAATTCGTTGAGTATATCAAGGAACGCAACAAATGGGCGAAACGCTCTGGTACGATCCAGGATTATAATGTTCGTTATCCGATCCCTAACGAAGAGATCGAACAGAATCCGGATATGACTCAGGAAGATCAGAACCCTGGATACAGATAACTATAAAGTTACTTCCGTTTCCTAAGGAAGAAACTCCGGTTTCCTCCTTAGGAAACTAGAGTTTCCCAGGCAGGAAATTACAGTTCCCTCCGCAGGGAACTACAGTTTCCAAACAGAGAAACTACGAAGAAACTGTAATCAATTGAAGATTAGTATGCTAAAGGCAAAAGGATTGTAAAGGAAAAACACCGGGAAGGTATGTCTTTGCCCGGTGTTTTGTTTAATGAAAACCGAATCAAACTAATATATAATAGGTTATGAGAAATTATTTAAAAGGGACATCCCTGTTTTTGGGTCTTGTATTTCTTTTGTTAGGCGCAAAGGCTTTTGCAGGTGAACAGCAAGTGATTACTTCCGGTAACTGGAAGATCGTTTATAACGAAGGCACAAAGACATGCGACTTTATCCATAAAGAAAAGACTATACTGGCAGGCGTTTTTGTTCAGGCAAAAGAAAAAGAAACATGGTTGCGAAGCACGGAGTACGGACAGCCTGCTTTTTCGGAAGAAACTGTCGATGATGTCTTCGGTGCCGGGCATAAGTACACATTTACCTATGCTGCACACGATGGAAAGCCGTCTCTGCAACAGTCGTTTTATTTCTATCCGGATAAAAGTTACTTTCTGACAGAAGCTTATATCGTTTCGGAGACTTCAACGTCGAGTAATTATATTGCTCCGATCGTTACTGAGACTGCCAGTTCTTTTCTGAATGCAAGTACCTCCAATCGTGTTTTATCCGTACCGTTCGACAATGATGCCTGGATCGGTTATTCCTCATTGGCATTGTCGGTAGACTCTGTCTCTTTCGAGGTCACTTCCATCTATTCTGGCGATACACGTGAAGGATTGGTACTCGGTTCCGTTGAACATGATACGTGGAAGACCGGCGTACGCTATTCAACTTCCAACAACCAGCAGTTGAACCGCCTGGAATGTTTTGGCGGGATCAGCCATCGTCTTACTCACGATATCGATGCCACAGGTTCAAAACCTCATGGCAGCATTTCCGGTACGAAACTGAAATCTCCGAAGCTCTTGGTCGGTATGTTCGACGACTGGCGCAAAGGGCTCGAAGCATACGGTGAAGCGAATGCGTTGGTTGCTCCTCCCCGTAAATGGGCAAAAGGAAATATTTTCGGATGGAACAGTTGGGGTGCAATGGCCGAGAAACTGAATTTTACCGGTGCTCTCGATGTCTCCGACTATATCAGTATGAACCTACAACCGAATCATTTCAATAATGACGGTACGGCTTATGTGATCCTCGACTCTTACTGGGATAACCTGAATGATTACCAGTTGAAAGCATTTGCCAAACAATGTGTCGATAACGGGCAGGTTCCGGGTATCTATTGGGCGCCGTTCTCCGACTGGGGAGAAGACGGCAGCCGCACGATGGATGGCAGCCAATACAGATACGGAGAGGCTTACCTGTATGTGAACGGAAAACCTAAAAAGATAGCTTCCAGGGCTTTGGATCCGACACATCCCGGAACTCGTGAACGGATGAGCTACTTTATCAACCGTTTTAAGGAACTGGGATATAAATATATCAAATTTGACTTCCTGAACAATGCGATCCTTGAAGCGGACTCTTATTATGATAAGAATGTTACGACCGGTGTACAGGCGTATAACAGCGGCATGAAGTATCTGACGGAGCTGTGCGGGGATGATATGTTTATGGCTTTATCGATTGCCCCTGCTTTTCCGGCGCAATACGGGAATTCCCGTCGTATCAGTTGCGATGCCTGGGGAGCGAAAGAAGATACCGAATATGTAATGAACGGACTTTCTTATGGCTGGTGGCTCGACAAAGTCTATAATTTTAATGATGCCGACCATCTGGTACTTCATAAAGATGCTTATAACGAAGATGAGAACTGCATGCGTATCACTTCCGGAGTCATAACCGGAACATATATTCTGGGGGATAATTTCAGCCAAAAAGGAACTTGTATCGGTGATCTCGCTGCCCGTCAGAAGGCAGAGAAGTTTGCGACGAATGCCGATGTGAATGATATAGCTCGTATCGGTAAATCTTTTTATCCGGTAGAAGGTGCGAAAGCTTCAGGTAAGAATAGCTGGGGAAGAAATCGGGGGGAAAATCTCTTTATGCTGGATACGGATGATTATATGTATGTAGCTGCATTTAATTATAATGCTCAGTCGGTATCGGAGGATATAAAGCTGTCCCGCTTGGGAATCGCTTCTTCCGATGTGAAAGGGATCAAAGAGCTGTGGACCGGTCAGGATGTGTCATTAAAAGGGGAGGAGATTCCTTTTTCTTTGCCTGGTTGCGGCGTGAGGTTGTACAGAATAGATAAGAAAGGTTCCGGGACGGGTGTGTCCGAACTTACTACGCCGGATAAGAAAGTATCTGGTTGGGTGAAGGATGATCATTTATTCATACAGACTGAAAAGGAGTTGAAAGATATTCTTATCTACTCGCCACAGGGTACATTACTGAAAAGGCTTCCGGCTTTGTATCCTCAAACCCGCTATGACATCAATATTGCTGATCTGCCCAAAGGTGTATTCCTGGTGCAGGCGGTCACTTCCGTACAGGATTCCGAATGTTTGAAGTTCATAAAATAAGCTCCATGTCGATTCAATCAAATCTACTGAAATTAGGGCTTCGAGCTGTTAATTTTAGTAGAATTTGATTGTAATCTATATAGTTTTGTGTTCGGTAACAAAATTTGACTGGAACAAGTGTTATGCTTAACTTTTATTAGTCTGAAAAGACTTGACAAAAGCTTGCTGCAGGCGTATCTTTGTACTGTGGTTTTTTCATAATAGTATTAGATTTAAGGTTAACAAAGTTTGGTTAGGGCTTGTCGTGAGACAGGCTTTAATTGTTTATAGGGGTCTGCATTATAGCAGACTATACAAACTTCAAATAATAAAAAAGGAGCTTCTTTCACGAGAAGCTCCTTTTTCTGTATAAACCAATATTGTTTTCCGGTTTAATCGTTTTATTTCCCTACAACAGCAGATATTTCTACGACCTCAATTTCAAAAACTAATGTTGAGTATGTAGGTATATCATCCCCTTTATCCTGTGTTCCGTATCCTAATTGCTGCGGAATCCAGATCTCCCATTTATCCCCGACTTTCATGTTTTGGAGAGCAATGGTCCAGCCGGTTATGACAGAACCTGCAATTGCGTTTCCGTAGCCGTCATAGGTGGCATATTGCGGGCTTACTGCACATAGGAACGGATCACCATCTTCGAACTCTTTTTTGTCGAAGTAATCATCTCTTGTTTTTGTTGCCAGCCAACCTCTGTAGTAGGTCTTTACATGACTTGTGTAATATACAGGATCGCCATTTCCTTCCTTGAGTCTTTTGGCATAAACAAAATTGTCTCCCGCTCCTTGTATACTCACTTTAAAGAAATCCGGGTCATTTGCCTTTGCTGCGAAAGCTTGTTCATTTTCCAGCTTCCGTGCTTCAACAATTGCATCATCATTATTGTCGTCATCTTTACAGGATGTAAAGACTACGGACACACAAAAAATCATCAACGCGATTTGCAGGTACTTCTTCATTTAATTTATTCAGTTATCTTTTTTAATAATGACTTCATACTTACCTTTTCAGAGATAATCTCGTGCAGCTTGTCGATGCTTACGCGTTCCTGTTCCATTGTATCACGGAAACGGATCGTTACACAATTATCTTTCAAAGTATCGTGGTCAACTGTTATACAGTACGGAGTTCCAATGGCATCCTGACGGCGGTAACGCTTACCGATAGAATCTTTTTCATCATACTGGCAACGGAAATCGAATTTCAGCATGTTAATGATCTCTTCCGCTTTTTCAGGAAGCCCGTCTTTCTTTACCAACGGCAATACGGCCAGCTTGATAGGGGCCAGCGCTGCCGGTAATTTCAATACGACGCGTGTTTCACCGTTTTCGAGTGTCTCTTCGCAGTAGGATCCCGCCATAACACTCAGGAATACACGGTCGACACCGATAGATGTTTCAATAACGTACGGGGTATAGCTTTTATTTAATTCCGGATCAAAATACTGGATCTTCTTGCCTGAGAATTTCTCATGCTGGCTCAGGTCGAAGTCTGTACGGCTGTGGATACCTTCCACTTCCTTGAAACCGAACGGCATTTCATATTCGATATCGGTAGCAGCATTCGCGTAGTGAGCCAACTTCTCATGATCGTGGTAACGATATTTCTGATCGCCCAGTCCCATGGCTTTATGCCATTTCAGACGGGTCGATTTCCACATCTTGAACCATTCCATTTCTTCTCCCGGACGAACGAAGAACTGCATTTCCATCTGTTCAAACTCACGCATACGGAAGATGAACTGACGGGCAACGATTTCGTTACGGAACGCTTTACCGATCTGAGCGATACCGAAAGGCACCTTCATACGGCCTGTCTTCTGTACGTTCAGGAAGTTCACGAAAATTCCCTGTGCAGTTTCCGGACGCAGGTAAATCTTAGATGCGCCGTCGGCTGTAGACCCCATTTCTGTAGAGAACATCAGGTTGAACTGGCGTACTTCTGTCCAGTTGCGTGTTCCGGAGATAGGACAGGCTATTTCGCAGTCAATAATGATCTGGCGGAGATCTTCGAAGTTAGAATCATTCAGCGCCTTTGCAAAGCGAGTGTGTATCTCGTCGCGTTTAGCCTGATGTTCCAGTACACGGCCGTTGGTAGCGCGGAATTGAGCTTCGTCGAATGCTTCACCGAACTTTTTAGCCGCCTTGTCTACCTCTTTCTGTATTTTTTCGTCGATCTTAGCCAGGTAATCTTCGATCAGCACGTCGGCACGATACCGTTTCTTTGAATCTTTATTGTCGATCAAAGGGTCGTTGAATGCGTCCACATGGCCGGATGCTTTCCAGATAGTCGGGTGCATAAAAATAGCGGAGTCGATGCCTACTACATTTTCGTGAAGCAGGGTCATGCTGTCCCACCAGTATTTCTTTATATTGTTTTTCAGCTCTACGCCATACTGTCCGTAATCATACACTGCTCCTAAGCCGTCATATATTTCCGAAGAAGGAAATACAAATCCGTATTCTTTGCAGTGTGAAACTAATTTCTTGAAAACATCTTCTTGTGCCATAAGTATAATTAATTATTATCGACCTGCAAAGTAAATGATTTTTTCTGTAAGTTACGGCATGTCTGATGGTTTATTAACGTGGTATCTTGATTTGAACGCCTCCTTGTATCATGATTCCCTCTTCTGTATTTCCCTGAATGGAGACTGTTAATGTTTCGCTATGTAGCTGTTTGATGGGCATCCGTATAGATAATTCTCCTTGGGGAGAAAGCGGCTGTAGTGGATGGGTATATAGGATTTTTTCATTGGAAGTGTCTGCGTATTCAGTTTGTTGGATGATCTCTTCGGTTTGTCGGGCAATGGTTTTCTTTACACGTTTTCCTTTCTTAGTCTTTATATAGATCAAGCCGTTGAATGCTGTTGGACCTAAGACTGACCTTCTGCCACCTTTGATTACGCTGACCTCTTCTACCTCTGCCGGTTCAATATTGTCGTAGTAGCTTAAAAAATTTTCGGCATTGTATTCGTTGCCAGTTTCAATGATGATGCCATCGATTACCAATCCGACCGGCTTGTTCGTCCGATGCAGAAGTACCCGCTTGTTGCTGATATATACGCCAGGCAGACGACGTATCAGGTCGAAAATGTGAGTTGGCATCGTTCTTTCAATCTGTTTTTGTGAAAGAGTATAATCGACAAACTGCTCGTACACGTTTGCCGGTTCTTCCTTTTGGGAGGCAGTCCCTTTGATGGAAACTTCTTCCAACTGGATGGTTTGCATATCTTGAGGGACAGTTTTGCATAACATATAAAGATCGTATAAGCGTATGTTTTGTTGTATCTTTTCCTGAAAAGCAGAAGATATATATTCAAGATTTTGTTGCATATCGTCTGTCGGGTATAAGGCAAACAATTGGTTTGATGAATGGTTTCCTGTACTTTCTGTCACATATACGCTATAAGAACCGGTTAAAGGTTGATCTTGAAAAGTCAGTTTTAATATCAGCTCCAAATGTTCTTTCTGTTTGTTGACCGTATTGGAAATAGCTATTTGATTATTATTCAATAAGAATACAGGACGTTCACTGATTCTTTCCCCTTGTTTATCGGTTAGTTCGATGCGTAGAATGCCAGAAAGGAACTTGGATTTATCGAATATCAAGTCTTGCGATTGCGGATTCCATGCTGCTTGATAATAAATCTGTTCACCAGAGCGAAGTGTTAACCGATAAGGTGCTTGAGGATGATTTGATTTTCCGTGTACGGCTACAATCAGTTTGTTAGGAGTCTGGTTGACGGATAGGGCATACGCATTCTCCTCTACTGGCGGTAGTTCCGTATACATCCATTGCCGGTCGTTTCCCCGGTAATAGGCATAATATCTCATTCCCTTTTGAGGAGCAAATTGTGCCAACGCATATTTCGTTGTATGAAATAACAGCGGAGCAATAGAATCTTTGTTTTCATCAACAATAAATCCGGAAACGCTGTCTTCTGTCAATACTTTACAAGCGACCTTGCAAGGTTCGTCGGGAAGTAAAAAACCTCCTTCAGGGAAGAACATCAAGGCGTTTCCCTCTTTTATGGTTTGAGAATGGGCCAGAGATATTGTAAGAAGTATGAAGGCTATATGAAGTAACTGTTTGAGGCTATGTCTATGCATGATTATAAAATTGATGTTACAAACATTATTTGTTTGAAAACTTACCACCAGGAAAGTTCTCCTTTCTCATACGTAAAACATCTACCAATAGTTGTCCCTGATTTGTCTTGTAAAATAAGTAAAGAATTAGTTGGAATATGATGAAAATGTAGTGTATTATTCGTAGCAATACATTGAGATATAGCTCTCCATTTTCCTTGAATCCAACTGCATAAAATATATTTATCCCCATTTATTGGTCTTCTTCTTGATTTGTTATTAAACAAATCTGATATGAAATTATCAGGTAATTCAGTTCTATGTTGCAGACCATAAGTATATTCAATAGATAGAGAATATAAATAGTGGATGACAATATCTTCTAATACTTTTTCATTTGGAACAAGTTCTTTGCAATAACCATTGGAATTAACAATAAAAGGATTCCCGCAGGGAATATTTTTATGTTTAGTGTAATATGTTGGCATATATAGCATATCACTTTTTATATTTCTAAAAGTAACAAATCCTTCTTTTAAGTAACAAGGAACTACGGAGGTTTTCCATTTATTAGAATATGTTGATAAATAAATTAATTTATTAGGCGTTGTATTTGGTATTTCAATAGTTACTGTTAAAAAATACTCTGTACTTACATCTGTAACTTTACAGTCTTCTAAAATAGGAGGAATGTCTTCTACTTTAAGTCCTTCTTTCAATTTTAGTAATTCATTATTGAAAGAGAAGGTTTTTCGAAAAACTTTTGCAGGATATCTATAGATGGATTTTTTTATGTCTTGTCTATTTTCAAAAAGAATGAAAGGACTGTATATGGTTACATTGTCTTGGGTTTCCATCAATGGTCTCATTTTTCCATTTATATAGCCAACTCCCCAACAATGACTTCCTGTAGAGTTTCCCCATCCATATATGAAATCAATACTTGCAGGAATTCCTAGTGATCTATATTGATAAACGAGTAATTTTGCAATGTGAAAGCAATCACCTATTTTTGAATTTTTTAAGGCGTTCCATCCGATTGTTAAATATGAAAAATTATCTTCTCCAAACTTATAGTCGTCTTTTATTTGATAATTTAGAGTGTCACATATTTCTTGAAAGGATTTATCTGATAAATAAGCTAATTCATTTGAGCTTTCTTCTCTCCACTCTTCTATAGGTTCATTATAAATGATTGGTGGTAATAGGTATTCAAAAAAAATATTCAAAGGGATTTTATTTGTTTTTAGAACTTTTTTGTAAGTATTGCAAGCTAATTCAATATCAGATATAAATATATTTTTTGAAGCGTAACATTTATCTAATTCAAATTGTGTAGAATTTGACTTGATGAATTGATAAGATTTAATATTTAGAGAATCTCCTTTTTGTTTGAAATAATATTCGATTGATTTCTTATTCACATCAAAACAGGATGTGAATAAGAAAAATATTGGTATGAAAAAATAGAATTTCATAATTTTATAGAGATAAATTATATTTTATAATAAAGTCCTCGTGTTGAAAATTGTAACCATACATATAATTATTTTCTTCATCAATATCAAACAAAATAGGAGCAATATCTAACTTGTATTTCGCTATGGGATTACCATTGTAGTCATATTTTTCTAGTGTATAATAAGATTTGGGATTACTTCGTGAGAATCCCATGTATAAAGCGTAAAAATATTTTCCCCCAGCCACTATATTTATATAATGTTTGACATTGTTTTCTATATCACCAATAACAATATC